>Ga0209611_10000041_pt1 | contig 122868 bp, 102 predicted proteins | sample S1TSphgellanicum_3_FD_187693 | JGI IMG/M metagenome (GOLD analysis project Ga0209611, IMG submission 187693) | Host-associated microbial communities from peat moss isolated from Minnesota, USA - S1T2_Fc - Sphagnum magellanicum MG (SPAdes) (version 2) | ecosystem: Host-associated > Plants >... | reverse complement strand
ACAATGTTTTGGCTACCAGTCCTCCTTCAAATTCCTGGTGTTTCCCTACACTTAATAAATGACCTTGGGGTCACTGAGTTCATAGGGTCAGGGAAAAGGTACCCCAACTGCCTGACTCCGTCCACCAACTGGTTTATATACCTAAAGTGAACAGACAGCAGAAACTGAGGAGCCGGAGAAGCGTCCTAATGACGCCGCGTTCACACGGAAGTAGTTTTCCTACTTCTGTCCAGTTAGTCGCGCGTGCCTGCCCGGCCCCCCACCCTCGGCAGCACTCACGTATTGCTGATCCAAAACGGGCTGCCCGCCCGGGCGCCGAGAACACGACGTGGCCGCGCTGGCTAAGGTAGAACACAAAACCGTCACAGACAGACGGACGGACTAAGTGAATTAATCTTGCATGATTGGGGCATATTGAAGAGGCTTGTTGCAAAAAGAAAAACAAACTTTGAATGCACCTTCCAACTAATTACTGTTGATTACACTAAAATAACATAACTTTTGCAGCCATTCTGTACCAAGGCCTAAAAAGCCTCAGAGTGCCTACCTTGCAAATTTGACAACCTCCGCAGACCTCACTAAAACTTGTGAGATACACAAATTTTCATTGTGCTTAGCATGAGGACACATTGAAATTCATATCAATTATTTCTCACAATGTCAAATTCATTCAAACCAAATAAGCTATGAATTGCTAATATTTTTGGTTTTTTGTCTCCTAGTTTTGAATAACCAAAATACTAAAACCATCTAATGAAAAGATGCAACATAGCAAAAATTTGCAACTTACATGTCATCTATGGTTCCATGTTGATTGTGAAAAACATTTGAAATAATCCGGATTGTGGGATTGTTGGCATGCTTTTACATTCATTTTCTTAATCACTTAACAAAATGAAGTGGTTTTGGTTGCTCAAATTTTGAAAACAAATAGTACCAAATATTTATTCCATGCATCTTTATATATGGGAACTACTTCACTTGTGGCAAAACAAGAATGAGAGGAATAGACATGGAATTTTCAACTGAAATATTGCAACAAAAAGTATTATTGGTGGTCAAAGATCATACAAAACACATTTTTTCAAGGTTACTTTTTCTTTTTCCAAAGGAAGCCCATTCTTTTTTTGTAGCAACATGGTTTGTTATGCAATACGAATCCACAAACAACAATTTCATGTTGTCTTTTGTTCTATTGTGTAAATTGGGAATAAGAGTCCACAATTTACGAACACATATTCATTGGGATTAATTACAATCATCGTGCCCATGCCCTTTATATCAACTTTGTGCAAGAAATGAAATTAATTAGGTCGGAATTTTTCAAAAACATGGAGATAACGGCCCAACAAATTATTAAAAAATTAAATCAATTTTACATACATAATTATATAATATGCTTGTTGTTTATAGTTTTTTTTTTTTTTGTCAAGATCAAGGTGATAGGTTGAAAGGAGAACTTTACTCACAACCATTAGTAAGGTTTTACCTTGATGGGTGAAAGGTTACAACATGGGAAAAAAATCACATAGTTTCATTTAATATGTTGTGATGGAACTCCTTGGAAAGTTTGAAATGTTTTCATTGATCTTTGTACATCCAAATGGACCTTTTTAACATTGTAACCAATCCTTGTTATCATTTTTTAACATTAATCCACATGTTATATTGAAATTAGAAATTCTTATTTCTTATTTCTTATTAATTTCATCAATTTTAGAATCAAAATATTATTTTATCACAAATTTTAACCATAATTATATATTTTTAGTGTTAAGTCACCTTGAATACAACGGTTAACCAAAGTTTTGGATTTCAAATTTGATTAGAAGATATTGTGGTGATTTGGAAATTGACACAAGTTATTTAACATTTTAACTTAAGATTTTAAATTAATTTCCAGCCCTCTAACATTACGAATTCATTAAAATTCTTATATATATTTTTACAATTAACAACATCCATATAGATGTGAAAAATGGATGAATGATTTGAAATAAATGGACCTGAATGAAATGATTACTTTTCTTTCAATCAATCAACAATTTAAATCAAATCATGTAAGGTTGAAATTACATCCTAACCATCAATGATGACAACTAGCTCGACCTAGCCCCTATACTTCAAAGTTTGGTTCAACTATCATTGAGCAATGTGAAGTGTGCATTGTTGTTGTCCATGGTGCACAAGCGTATAAGTTTCAAGCTTCCATAAGGTTTGCTACTTTAAGCAACAAACACAATGTTGCAAGCCAAATGCAGCCACCATATTTATGAACCTCTAGCTTTGACAACACATTTGTTTTGTTTGCATGAAATTTGTGCATGTGATTGTGAGTAATCTTTAAAAGTTCAATGATTGTTTTGAATTTTAGCACAAGAACTTTAGGTGTTCATATTAGCTTAGATTGAGTAGTTTGTTACATTATGAATAAGGTGAGATCTAGTAGTAGGAAACTCGTTGAAAGGTAGGTTAACAAGGCTAGTAAAGTGATATGCTAGACTTTGAAATGCATTCATGTAGTTGAAGAATGTGAGCATGACCTAGCTTGGGATCCAATTCAGATGGATATACCTTTATAGACTTCCACAAATTCCTAATCAAATTGTAGATAAGGATCCATTTCTAATGAGTACCAACAACACTAGCGAGTGAGCAAGAAGGAATCTTATAAAATATTTTATGCCATGTCATGGAATATTTGTAATATATTTGTCTACCACATGGAAATCATTCAATGTGTTTTTAGAATAGTTATTTCACAATAATATTTGTTAGAACAATTCAAATATCTTTTCTTAAAAGACTTTTGTATTGTATAGATAATTATTATATCTAACCACATGTGTTTTGCTAACAAATTCATGTTATAGTTATGTTTAACTTGTTTCCCATTGTAATGGTAGGATGACAATGGCCACAAATGACGTGGTAGTATAGAATATGCTTTTGTTGATAGATAATATTTTGCCACATAAGACACATTTAAAACCAGGGGGAAAGAATTTTAATAAAGGTGCAAAAAAAAAAATTGTTTCAACACATGGCGCACTAACCTTGGTAGATTTTTATATTTATGTTGAATTGAACAAAGACATTATTGTCAAATGTCCACATGAATCAGTGGCATACAAGGCCATAAGAATGGAATAAATGCAAAAACGTGGTAGACATAAAAAATATTCAACTAGGCAATAAGGGTGGAGTAAATGCAACTTCATGTATATATCGGGAAAATTAATAGTAAAAGGGGGAAAATGCAATTTGATTACACAAGTTGCAAGAATGATGCTAGATGTTGCAACCCTAGCCTTGAGCTCATGACCAAGGCAAAGGCTTGCAAAGGTGCGAGCCAAAAGTTAAACCTGAAAATCACATTTCATGCTCCTAGGAGTGTAAAAGAGTGTGAAGGAATGAACCCCACACTCCCAAGTGGGTTCCCACTTTGGGAATTGGACTCCCGATGGACTCCCGAATTTTCAAAGGACGATTGTAAGGGTCAAAACTCATTGGATTGAAGCTTATACCATGGGAAAGCTCTTAGAACGTAAATGTCTAAAATGGGCTCGCATGACCCATTTGGGGTAATTAAAACATAAATTATGGCCAAAAGAAACATTGGGAATCAAATTGCCAATTTGAATTTTGACCACTAAAAGTTAGGAATCGCCTTAATTTACTTATGTGAAGGTGATATGCCACATACCATTAGAAATCTCTCGACAAAAGATACAACTTTGTTTTAAACCTCATCTCAATCAGAGGTCTACATAAGATGTTATGGGCCTTCAAAGTTGCGGGGGTCCCAATTTTGAGAATTTCGAGACTCCTAACTTGGGAGTCCGGGGACGAAATGACATTTGGGTGTAGGCCCTGTGGCCAGGCACAAAGAATACTATAAGGGGGAAGGTGGTGGCTTCCCCCAAGTTTGGGCCATGGTGAGTCTTATAAGTTCGTGTTTGCCCATGGTTCATCCATGCACCAAAAGTGCTCCAACTACACATTAACCAACTTGTTGTTTGGTTTATGCAGGTCCATGTGAATAATTGACCCACTTGTCACTATCCTAGTCCCCATCCCAGAACTCCAACACGCCTTTCTACCCCCAAAATGCTGCAAGCCAAATCGCATACCCCAATTCCTTATCCTTTTGTTGTTTTCACCTTTGGATTCGCAATTGAGTTTATCAAGGAGTTTAAGGGTGCATCACTAGATGCAAGAAGCTAAAAATGTGAATGAAATAATAAATAGCTTGAAGTGGTATAAATAATGTAAAATGTTAATGGCTATTTCATATTATTTCAATTCCTAATGGGCACATGCCTCTTCATGGCGAATGGGTAGTGTATGGATCAACACATACCTATTGGTGGGTCACTAGGTTTATAGTCAGGCTTCAATTCCTAATGGGCACATGCCTTTTGGTGGTGAATGGGTAGAATATGGATTGTTAAATACCTATTGGTGGTTCAACATGTTTTTATATGCCATTAATTTGGATTTAGTTTAAAATTTTAAATGGTTTAAATGCTGCAAAATTTCATATTAAATAAATATGAAATATAATTTGAAGTATTGCGTTAACATTTCGTGTATTGTATGTTTGAAGATAAGCTAACATGAAATTATTCCATCTTGTTTCTTTTGTTTAGTTTTTCGTAACAATTTTGTTGTTAACATTCACTTGAAAATTAATGCATTTTATTTTTCATCCATTTTTTCATCCAAGAAAATCGTTCATCCATGACATGTGGCAAAATATTTTTCCACGTCACTAAATATTTCATTTTATGTATCAAATAATATTTTGTCCACGTCAATAGGATATTCCTGAAAAGATTTTTTTGGGTTCACTTGTTAACATTCACACTCACATGTTCACAAGATAGCATCCTTGGTTTAAAATTTTCACCATTGGATGGGTGATGGGTCATGTGACATCATTAACATTTCAAAGTTTGAAATTAGAATTTAGAGTTAAAAATTATTGCAACTTTGCAATTAGGTTTAATATTAGAATTTAACATTTTTAGGTTTAATGTTAGAATTTAAGATTTGTATTTCATGAAATTTAAATTCAAATTTCATATAATTCACATAATTAAATGTGCACCCCTTGTTAATCATCATGGTTTCATTATCTTATTAATATTATGGTTTTCATCCATAGAATAAACAATGTCACATTTTTACATTATTAAACACATTAATAAATTTCTAGTTAATGAAGTATATATGTTTGTGGGTATTGCAAAATTATATGAATACCTAACCTTAAATGCAGTACCCACATTCAAGTTCATTTCAAAATCATCCATATGTGATTTAGATAACTTTAGGTGAAGACCCAACCTTAAACACAATACTCACATGTAAGGTCACTTCAAAATAACCAATAAATGGTTTGGGTGTGCCTTTGAATGAAGATCAAGGTTTGGATGTAATACCCACTTGTAAATTCATTCTAGAATAGTCCATAAGTGATTTAGGTAAACCTTAAATGAAGACCCAACCCTAAATGCAATACCCACATGTAGGGTCACTTCAATATACCCAATAAGTGTTTTTGTATAGTTAACGTATTAATAAGGCCTATGGAAAAATATAATTTGAATTTTTAGGGTTAGGCTCTATGATTTAGGTTTAGGAATTTGGTTCATATATTTCAAGGCTTAAGGTTTAGACTTTAGACTTTTTTCATTGTATTGGTTTTTTTATTTTATCATTTATTTAAGTCTATGCCATATTTATGAACCTCCTTTTGTTTCCATATGTTTCATAGTTGGTAAAGTTCAATATTTTCTAACCCACTTTTGTTTAAATACAATACCCATATTATATTGTGATAATTTATTAACCATGAAACATAAAAATATTTTAAAAATATTTGATTCCCCACCAATACATCATAAAATTCATGTTGTCAAAAAAATTTGGTCACTTTACAATATTATCTAGCATATACAAAAATGAACGTAATGCAAAATTGGTCACATTGATGGTACAAGGGTTTAAAGTTTAATGTAAATTTTACTACTTAATGTTCAAATTCAAAATTTGTCAAAATCAAAAAATTAAAAGTTCATACTTAAGATTTTTCCAATGACGTACATATTTATGTTTTTCTTTTTAAAACTATAAACTCATTCCAAAAAACAAAAACATAAAGTCTCTAATTTAATAATATTTTAATGCATGTTTAAAAATAATGATTAAAACACATGATTTTCTATTTTTTAAAATTTTCACATAATAATAAAAAGTTATCTTTCCCATATATTAATCTTATGTAGGATTGAATATTTATTTAATTTATATATATATATATATATATATATATATATAATTTATAGGCTAAAATAATTATATAGTAGGTCAATAATATTTTATATTTTATAAATATATAACACAGGTCCTTATGTAAAATGTATTGTTTATGATGTATAATATTGGCTTAAATATTGGTCTAAATATATTTTTATTTATAACATATCAAGTAACACATTATGTATAATTAATGATATTATGGAATTATATTGTTGATTCATTTTAATACATATAATATCTCCATATTTATTTAAAATAAATTATATTAAATTTAAATTATATATATATACCCATGGTTATGTATAATGTAATTTTTTTTATGAACTTTATTTTTAATGAAAATTAAAAATTTGCAAAAAATAAATTATTAACATTATTAGCTTGATGGGTAGAGAATTTCCAACAAACTCAAGAATAAACAATCTTTCTTCTGGTAATCGATCTTGCTTGATAGGATTTATAGCTTATGTTGCACCAATTGATCTGACTTGTCATGAAACTTCTTCTCAAATTCTTTGCAAATGGATACCCATCTTTTTTTTATTCAAGAGACTTTTTTTCAAGTTCTTAACAAATGGGTTCTCATATATCTTTTTTGCTCAACTACTTTTCTCAATTTTTCTACAAATTGGTACCTTGCAAGATGGTGCATTCAAGGATGTGGTACATCAGTTACACGCCCGAAGGTATGACATCTTAGTGGGTGACATTTTTCATGCATACTTCTTCTTCAGTTTGTTTCCAGAGCAGTCACAACAGCAAGATCAATTCAAATGTTCTACAACAACAATAATGGTTACATAAATTAGTAATGTGATGGCTAAAATTGAAGCAACAAAGAATATATCTTCTTCTTCCTACTACACTTTCTTTGAAGAATGTAACATCGTCATCAAGCAATGAAAAAAAAAAAAAGTAATATAAGAAGAAACTTAACAAAATAAAACCAATTAACTTCCAAAGTCTTCCAAAGTTGATAGCTGAGTACAAGGAGTTAATGCTCGAATTGTGATTTGTTCACAAAGGTGGGTTTGCTTTTGGAAGCCTCCGAAAAACCTTCAAATCTCATTTTGGGTATGATTTGGACTATCAAATAATTGTGTATGAGATTGTTCATAAGGGCTTGGAAACCATGCCAAAATTTGTGCGAATTTCGAAACTTTGTGGGGGCCAAGTTGTTATGCAATGCTCTTGACACCTTGAGAAGCTAAACATGACTCAAGCATCCAAGAAACACCACAGTAATTAGAAGAAGGCAACCAAAAATGTGTAACTTGGAACAAATTACTAATCAAAAATTTGTAGCTTGGACAAATTACTAGCTACAACAAAAGTTCATTGCCAAGGTTGTCATATTGATTAAAATGTCGACACTATCCGAGCTAGACAACCTAACCTAACATAAGTCATAAACTAATAGGCTACTCGTTATGGGCGACCAAAATTAGAGCCATTTCGACTACCATAAACCTTATGGTGATCAAAAAATTTCAATTGCCATCTGGTGGTGAGGGTCTGTCAAATGGCCATTGAAAAATTTGGTTGCCATCCAACACACCCCCACTGTTCAATGGCGATCAATTTTTTTCAGTCATTAAGAAAGGGACTGTCATATTTTTTGGAAAGCCCTCATCGAAGGCTTTCCAAAAACATACCCTTTCCTAGTGACCGAAAAGTTTCATGTGTCCATCTTGATGGATGTAAAGATACGTCAAGATAATTGTTGACATGACATTGGACGCAAAATGGCTGCATCACACTAGTTTGACAACCTTGAAAGATGTTGGCACTGCACATGCATAGGAAGCTTTGAAATGAACTGCATTCAATTCCCAAGCCACCAAAAGATCATTGTCAACTAATAATGGTGAAGACCCACCCACCCACACATTTCTTTTCCAGGCCTCCATTCCATTTTGAAATCACCCATCATCTTTCTTTAGGTGTTTTGGATCTTTCAATGTTTTTGAAATTTGATTGTTTGAATCATTTCAAGCATGCATGCAACACAAAGTTTGTCCCAAATGACTAGCTGGCCCATGAATCCTTCTAAAAAGCTTGTTGGGAAAAACTTGTCTTCATCATTGGTCATGGAAGGAACCGACCATCTGAAGAAAAACCTTGAAAACATCTCACAACAAAATTACGGATATTATTGTGACAAGGGTTTCATTTGCATAATCAATTGACTCAAAATCAAGACATCATATCCCATCATATCATATCCCATATAAATTTTCGAACAACAAAATTAAAGTAGTAAACTCATCGATGGCCATAATAACAAGCAGATCTTAAAACCTTTAAATCATTTGTGGTAGATGTGGATTTAATTATTCTAGAAACACTCCACACTTAATTGTAACAACAAATTTGCAATATAAATATACACTTGTTCACAACTCTACATTAATTTGAAACACACATTTATTTGTAATCCACCAAATTCATGATTATTTATGATAATCATAATATGTAATCTAGAATACAATGTAAAGAACTACAAACAAAATTACAATTCATTTTCATGATATTTTAATACCATAGATGATTCACACATCAAATTGAATATGGAAATCGATGAAGAAGTTTGTATTTTTTTGTTTATTGAAAACTTCAACAAAATTACAACAAAAATCCATGTTCTACATAAGTGTAATCAAATAGCAAATAAAATCTGTAATATTCAACACTAGAATCTATACTTTCTTTACATAATACCTACATCTCTATATTCTTTACTCCCAAAAAATGTGTATATATGAATGTCCTCAACTTTCCCAAAACTCCAACTCTTGGGCAATCCCCAAGTCACCATCAACATGAACAACAAAACAAAACTCAACAAGAATTCAAAATTCAAACCCCCAATTATCCAATGGCCTATTCCTATCCATAATGCCTTGTAAGCCCCAAAAACTATGTAATATGCCTATTCCCTTAACATTACCCCCACGTACTTTAGATTTTGTCTTCAAAATCCTTGTGGAATAATAGAAAGATGAAATGTACAACATCTTGTGCTTCTCATTGTTCACCTATAGCTTCCATACTCTCATTTTATACAACATGTGGTATGCACCTATTTCTTATTATGTATTTTTTACCTCCTCTTCCATTGATTTACTATGTGTTTCCACTTTTAGTGGCTACATCTATGATTACTCTACTTCCATTGGTTTTCATTTGTTATTGTTCTTGATCCTAAATTATTTGTGGTTAATTATCTTCCTAACCTTCTCCTTGAGTATCCATGGTTCTTTAGAATGCACCTCCTCTTGAGTTGTCCCACTGGGCCCTTCTTCATTCTCCTCATCTTGGTCCGATGTCCTTGTGCTTGTTGGACTTCCACATATAAAATTTGGAAAGGTTATTCGATATACCTCTAGATTGTACCTATACGTTCTTTCATTAACTTTCTGTTTTGCCAAATTTTCTTCCAAGTCTTTAAAAAATATTCATCTACAACTTCCCACCATTCTTCAGATTCTACATCAAATCTTTCATTTTGCTCCTAGTTTTCATGAGAGTATAATACTGCAACATCTAGTCATAATCTTCCAATTTCTTCACACAAACTGGATCCAAATTTTTCTTCCTTTTATTTACACTTTCCAATTGTGCTTACAACTATTGCAAATTCCTTTGATGCCCCTTATTTGTCTCCACCAACTTTTCTATCTTTGCCTTTATTGTTGTTCTTATAAATTATGCATAATTGAGCAAAGAAGCATTCTTCAAGTTTATCAACTCTAGATTTGTTAGTACATTCTCATTCTTGTTCTTCTTTGTAATTAGTGCCTCTACCTGATTATTGAAGGCCTCTTGCTGTTGTTTGTAATTGAACAATGTCTTTGTCCATTCTCTTTCTATAATTTCTTAGACTTTAGCCATCTTCTTCAACTCCTTCAATTCTTCATACTAGGATTTCATTAGCCTTGTTTTCTCCTCGAGTTCTTCATTCTCTTCTTTCATTTTTAGTATTAGTGTTTTGATCTTTTGTTCATTATTTTCCTTTGCTTCCTCCATATTTATATATTGTGCTTATATTACTTCTAAAGCTCCCTTTTTTTGTCCAATTCCTCTTGCAATGTTGCCTTCTTTTTCTCTTTTGTGGTTAATATGTTCTTTAGATTGCTCACCTCCATATTCAAGTTCCCCATATTCAAACTCACAATAGCCATGGTTTTAAAAAAATAAATTGTTTTATTAACTTGCACCACCTCTACAGCTACCTCTTCCATAGATCTTGGTGTACTTATTTGTGTTGTAGGATTTTTTAGCCCTCTCTAGAAGATCCCAACTCCTATATTATTTGACTCCTTAGCCCAAATTCAAATGGTTGTCTTTCTACAAATCCTAGTCTATTAGTTGGTACCTGTAGCTTTGGTGGGCTAAATATTGTTTAAAAAGGTTCTAATTCCATCCTTTCCTTTTATAGTTTGATGGCTTATAGAGCTCTTTGTGTTTGTTGTTGTTGTTGTTGTTACAAATCATGTGGACTTTTGTTGTTGTCCATCTAGTCTTCATACATGTCTCCCTCTATTGGTGGTTGTTCTTCAACCTTTTGAGACTTGGTATCACTCTCCTTCTTGATTTTTTACCTTTGCTTTCTCATTTGTCTTTCATGTAAAGATAACGTATGTGGTGTATCGGCACTCTGCCTACTTACCTATACTAATGTTAGCATTGTAGATGGTGCCCCTCTCCTTCTCATCATCTTTTGAGCCCTTGCTTTTGTGATTTCCTTCTTTTTTCTGACCCCAGATCTTGAGGCTCCACCTTCTTCAATTTTGTTCTTCCTCTTTAGAGCACTCCTTAAAGATTTTGTTACAGTTTTTCTTCTGTTTTCCAATGTTCTACATTTGCTTTCTGGTTTTCTTGACCTTAGTCTATGGTTTTTGTGGACTATTTTTTTGTTGAAAAAACAAATATTTAAAAATCTTTGCTAGGATCAAGGCTAACTAACATGTGTCCTTGACATATTTGTACCACTGATCTAATTCATTACACAAATTATTATACATAATTTGTGCTTAGTCTACCTTCTTCCCTTTTTTTGTTTTCATCAGTGTGATGGCATTATTATTATTAAAGTAAGTCACCTTCTTTCTCTGATACATCATAGATATAATTACCAAGTATGGCAAACCCAAACTCTTCACATTCCATTAATCGCTTGCAGAATTTGTGGGTTCAATTTTACAACTCTATAATGCATGTAATGTTATTATTTTACTGATTTGCCTTTTTAAGTCTTCAACATACCCTTATGCATAAACTCCAAAAAACCTCTATAATCAACTATTTGTTAATCACATAGACCTTGTCCTTATAGCCAAAATACATATTTGTGCTTTTGATTACAAAAGTGTTAAAAAATCCACCATTATATTTGGAATCGGTGTTTCCCATTTCAAAAAAAATAGAATGATGAGCCATGCCTTATTAACCCACTTTTCTTCTTCACTAATGTCTATCCAATTTTCTAACCTCTCAACATGCTTCTCATAATTATGCTTCGCCTATATCCATATGAATTTGTCAAGATCCAAAATGCAAATACCTATGTCCAGTAGTGTTGTTCTATCCAATATGGTTATTCTTTTCTTTGCATTTGTAGCCATGGTGTAGTCATGTCAATCTCCATTCCGCTTGGTTACATTTTTTTGATGGCCGCACTTGTGCCTTATGTATTTCTCCTTCCTTTATGTCCTTCTATGCTACCACTTGTCCTTCCACATATTACTACTCCACACCTTTTTCATCTGATTCTTGAATGTATACTAGATCCATTGGAGTTGCTCTTGAGCTTCCTTGCTCACTTGAACTCTAACCTCTTTTCCATCTTCTCAAAAACTCATTGCATATGAATTTGACCTATATATGTTCCAAATTATGGAACGCACAAATTGCATTTTTTCATGGTATTGTTTTCCTTCCTCACATTCTGAAGATGGTAGTGAATGTGGTAGCAATCTTACTGCCAACAATTGAATGTTCAGTATTCCAACCTCTCTCGTGTTCTAAACACTTCTTCTTCTTCTTCTTTTTCAACACTTCTCCTTCCTCCTCTTCTCTCCGTTTATGCTTCATTCTCTTTTACTATTCTTTGCATTTTTTCTATTGCATTCTCTGCACTCATTCTTTTGCAAACTCCAAAACTTTGAAAAAACACAACCTCCTATAGTAAACGAAAACAACTTGTAACAATTACTTTGTGTATTTTTGTCCTTCAACTTCCCACCCATCTTTTTTTGGGGGCTGCATGTTGTCTTTTAATTAACACTTGAAATTATCACAGTCCATTATAATCACTTTTTGTGTCCCCTATATAGCCACGTGGAAACATGTCACCTCATCATTGTGAATGAATGCTTCATATCTCATCTTTTGATTGTTCTACATTCGTAGTCCTCCTAGGTCAATTATATTGATTCTACATCATTCTCCTTATGCCTCTTTTGCTGACTATGTTAATACATTTGTTGACTATGCTGATACATTTGTTGAATTAGCCAATACCCTCAATATACCAACTTTAGATTTTTGGATCATAAATTCCTCATTCTGTATTTCATATTCCATTTCATTATGAAGCACTAATTTTTCGCTTCTGTAGTTATCGTCCAATGATTTGTCCATCATTTAAAGTTCTGAAATCAATATTATTTTGACCTTGGGATCTTCCATTCATTCTTCTTCATCATTGCCCTTCATTTATGGTTTCTATGTTACACAATATTCATCTTCCACTTTCGTATCAAAATTTTCCTCTTAAAGTCCACCTCCACTCTACTACCAATATACTTGCATTTGTTGTTTTTGTTTATGAACTTCAGATTACATGTATTTGCACTACTATAATTCATGGTTTTTTTTACTAGGTTTTTTAGTCAAAAGATACCCAAAAATGATAGGCGTAAAAAAAACCACCCTATCAATTTGGACAAGTTGTTTTGTACATGTCTAATGTGACTAAGCAATCAAATTAGACCTTGTCATTTTGACTAGTAGATGATTAACAAAATGTTTGACTATTTGACAAGATAGTGGATCATTTGACTAGGCCAATTTTATACCTAAATTAAAATCATTTGTTGGATTATTATCCTAAAAATTAATAGGTAGGTCAAAAAAAGGCACTTAAGTAGGTAGGTGTTAGCCCAACCTAGCTTAACCTACCTACCAACCTACCTTAACCTAACCTATTTTAACTACCTTTGTCTAACCTACCTACCCTAACCTTTTCAACATGAACATATGTTGTAAGTATAAGGAATTGAACCCCAAACCTTTCCAATGATAAACCAAGTCTTTACCAATGGACTACACCATCAAAGGTGTTCAACTTTTATCAAGTTTTTCATTTCACATCATTAAACATAATGGTTAAACTTAGGTGACAACTAGTGGCAAAATTTAGTGATTTAAAATAATGGTTGAACTCAATGACTCAAAACAATGGCTAAATTTAATGGCTAAACTCAATGATTTAAAATAATGGTTAAACTTAATGGCTAAATTTAATGACTTCAACTGTTGCCTAAACTTAATGGCTAAACTCAATGATTTAAAGTAATGGCTAAACCTAGTGGCTAAAACTCAATGACATAAATTATTAATTAAACTTAATGTTTAAATTTAATGATTTAAACTATTGTGTTAAGGGGGTAAGTTCAGTATGTGATTTGGGATGAACAAGGTAGTTAACATTGGGACTAATTAAGGAATTTTGTTGGTTTGAATTTTGAATTCTTGTTGTTTTGGATCATAATGATGTGACTTAGGATGGTTCAAAAGGGGTAGAGTTTTGGAGAATAGGGGAAAAGGAGAAGAAGATGAGATACAAAGTTTTTAGAGAAGAGTAGGAGCTGGAGGTACTTGCAGTAGAAAACCACAAATTTTGTTTGATAACACACATAGTTTAAATGTTGTTTTGATATTTTTTTCAACAAAACATGGGATTATGCTATAATTTGGATTCATGTTTTTAGTAATACAAAGAAGCACAAACTTCTACAATGAATTCTATGTTCATTTTTTGTGTGAATTTTCTATAGTGTTAAACTATGATGAAATGAATTGTAATATTGTTTTTGGAGTTTTTTTATAATGTATTCTGAAATGACGATTCTAGTTATATGCAATAACCATGAATATGATGTTGGAATGAATGGTAGTGTTAAGTTTGTTGAAACTTAAAACAAAAATAGTGAACAGAAGCATGTGAAACGCAAATCTATTGTTATAATAATGTGAAATATTCTACAGGAATTAAAATTTCACTTCCACCATTTTGCGACCATCTTGTGGGGAATTTTTATTTTTTTTTGTTTTTTGTTTTAGTAATGGGAAGGATTTTTACAAATTTTGTTATATACTATAGATGAAAGTGTTTAGATGAGTAATGTTGTTTTTTTAATTTAAAAATTTAAGGGATATGTTAGAAAGTATTAGAGGTTTATGCCATTGATGTTGTAAGGATCGTAAAGCAATCTACAATCTTTGAACAGAAAGAATTGTAAAATAAGATGAATCAAATGGTGAACCAAAATTTACAACAACAGTTGGATTTAAAGGCAAATCGACAAGTTATTAAAAAAAAAACATAAGACAATTTTGAAAATGGAGAGGAATATGCAGGGCTTACAGAAACCCCATCTTAGAATCTCATGTTGGACATATGAGTTTTGATAATAGCGGAAAGGCCTATGGGGCATAGGTCGTTTCTACCACAAGAAGTGGTATGGCGAAATGTAAGGACTGGGGGACTTCAGAAAAGGCATACTTTTAAACAACGATTTCCACGGAAAGAGATGCAATCAACTACTCATTTGAATAAACCGATGCAGTATACTTTTAAGTCGCAATCTATGGTTCAAAGTCATAAAGATCAAAACAAAACATGGACTTGTATAGTACTCAATCAATAGCATGAAATTTCAAGTCCAGAGTCAATGACTAGCCAAAGGAGGGATGTTACACAAGGTATACAACTTAGGTTTGTGTATTAATATGCATCTCCAAATTATTATGAACCAGTGGAACACTGGTAGGTGGTTGAAAACACCAATGTTAATGTGTTTGAAGAGATTGAGGAAAATTAACCAAGATCATCTGAGTATGCAAAGGCATAGGTGAATACGTTGGATGAAGTACCACAATCATATTCACATCAAGGGAATCCAAAGTTGGATCAACCAAAAGTACACAGTCGAAACACGAGATTATAAATATGTGGATTTGGAAATGATCAAGTTACTTTCAAAGGTTTGTGCATTCTTTGAGGAAGAAGGGCATGTAATCATGGATTGTCCTTTTGTGCCTTTTCACATCAAAGTAAGTATTGGTAAGTATATGGAGTTATAGAATGTGGTAGGAACATTAATAGAATAACCACAAGAACACGAATCAAGAATTCCTATAGTCTATAACAAATTTAAAGGCATGGAGTTAGGAAGCCGATTGGGACCACAAAGTTAACAGATTTGTTCATCTATTCAAACCATGAGCAAATAACCAAAGGGGCATTCACATCCACATACTACACCATAGAGGATATCAATGTGTAACCACATACTAGAACAACATTGATTTCAAGTCAACACAACTTCACCAATAGTGTAAAAAGCGATAGTTGTTGAAACTCAAAAACAACATGCTAGAGTATGAATTACTCAATCATTTAATGCAGGTGTAACAACCACAAGAGTGGGAATCATTGTTGTGCCTAGCATAGATGTTGTTAGAAGGGGAGTACTAATTGGATCTACATTAAAATTGGGTAGTGATTAGGTGGAGTTTTGACTGGAAGGAATTTGAGTTGAAGTTCGGTGCTACTAAGAGCTATTATTAGAGTGGTTGGCATACTTAATTTGAAAACAACCACTCATGGGAACAAGATTGCAAATCAACCATTGATGAACTCAATGGTTGCTGGAGGGTGCAAAAGTGCAAATGCCATGTATTCAAAACGAGGATACCAAGAACCAATTATTGTAATTGCATTAATTCTTGATCATAGAAATGGCCATTATGTTAGGCCAAACAGGGTAGCTCTTCAGTATCCTAATTTCAAAAAAGATGTTGATTTAAATGTTCATGTTAGAATGTTCAATTTTCTAGTAAAGAAAATGCAAAGACTTTTGAAAAATATATCATCAATGCATTTAGCTATATGCTAATAGATACAACATCAAATTGGTGCCATAACTACATGTTAAAATTTCCTTATTATACTTTTTCGGAGATTATTTAGGCATTTTGCAAACGTCATTGGAAGACTCAGAATGACAAACAAATATACATGGAGCTGAAAAACATGAAGTAGGAGGAAACTAAAAGGGTGGAGGTTTACTATGAGTGGATTTAGAAGCTAGCTCATGGTTTACAAGTACCAACCACAAACGATTTTCTAACTATTATCTTTATAGTGGGTTTGTAATCATACTTCAAAATTGCGACTACAAGGATGCAACGATCAACATTACAACAACGTAAAGGAGTAGGCAATATTGTGTGAAGAATATATGACTATTGTAGAAGCAAGGAGTGCACTATTAGTATCATAGTGTATTAAATAGGGATTACTAGCAAAAACACAAAGTAAACAAGGAAGACTAACAAACATTGCAAAAATTGTGGGATGACAAATCACAATGTGGAGACATGCTAAAAGAAGAAACAGTAGACCATGGTGGCAACCATAAAGGTGGCACAACCAAGTCAAAAAACACATAAGACATCTTCATATGCATGTCGCATCTATGCTTTGAATGGACATAAAATGAGAAATTGTCCAAAGTTTATTAAGATGCAGAAATGTTTCATGGAAAATTTGTGATAATAGTAGAGGTTCAACCTATTGTTGAAACACAAACAGTCATTGCGGATGTGAATGTGGTGGATGTTAATGTTACCACAAGAAGTAAAGTAATTGAAAAACAAGCATTCAAGGATAAAAAACCAAGAAAAGTAAAGAGTGTTATTGAATAGGAGAAAGAAAAGCACTTGAAATAGTCTATGGTGGAGATCATTCAATAGATTCAAAAAACAAAAACTCAAATAAAAAGGCCATCCACATCCGTGGAAGGATGGAACACAATTTGGCTGGGTATGCCAAATATTACTCTTCTGGATGCATAGAAATATCAAGAAGTAGTAAATTCACAAGGGAAACTAATCACAATAAAAGACATTTTTTTGGATATTGGTAAGTAGATGCTAGAATAAGTTATATTTTGAACTTAGGACAATTGCTTAAAATAGCTCATGAGCTAAAAAAATATCTTTGGCAAAAGTTAAAACAAAAAAAAACATAGAATGTAAGTAATGCAACCATAGATAAACAAGTTGGTTCTTTAATACCAAAAGTAGGGATAGTTGTTGTAGCAATTAATAATCATATGGCAGTTATCCAAGTATAGATTAGGAAGAATACAATAGAAAATGTGTTGTTGGATGGAGGTTATGGGGTTAATATCATCACAAAACAGTTGAAATTGAGGTTGGAGCTTCCAAAGCTTAAACTTGCACCATATAATTTGAGGATGGTAGATCAAACAACCACAAAACCAATGGGGTTGATCAAAGATTTGAAGATATATGTTCATGGCATGCCTCACATAACTATGTTTACTATACTTTAGAATAGTGTGGTAGATTCTAGTTATTCCATGTTGTTGGGGAGACCATGGTTGAGGGATGTTAAAGTGGCACATGATTGGGGAGAGACTAATTGGATAATTTTATGAAGATATTTATGGATGAATTTATGGTGTATAGTGACATGGAAAGTCATTTGCAGAAGTTTAGACTATGTTTTCAAAAGTGTAGAAAATATGGCATTAGTTTGAATCCAGATAAATGTGCATTTATGCATTTATGTTATTTTCAGGGTTGATATTGGTTTCCAATGAAGGGAAACTACCATATTCAAAGAAAATATAAGCAATCATAAACATACCACCACCTAAGAATGCCCAACAAATTCAAGTATTTAATGGGATGGCACAATTTTACAAATGTTTTATAAAAAATTTGTTGTAACTATGGCACCTATCACTAAACTGACCATAATGACATAGATTTTTCTTTGGATAGAGGAATATCAGAAGGCCTGGGAATTGATTAAATAGAAGTATGTTGAAGCACTAATACTGATATCACCAAACTAGCAAGTGGAATTTCATGTTCATACATATGCGTCCTTATTAGCTATGGGGGCTATGTTGTCTTAGAACGTAATTGAAAAGAGTGATCAACCAATAGTGTATGTTTTTAGGCTTATGAATAGAGCAAAACAAAATTATAGGATAACAAAAAGAAAAAGGCTTTAGCAATGGTTTTTTATTTGCATAAATTTAGACATTATTCGTTGGGCAATAAGTTTGTCTTTTATGTAGATCATATGGCATTGGTCTATTTGCTCAACAAACCACAAGTTTCAAGGAGAATGGTTAAATGATTATTATTGTTCCTCAAATATGATTTCACAATAGTGTATATGCCAAATAAAACTCATGTAGTTGTAGATGCATTGTCAAGATTACTATATACTATAGAACCCACATGTGTGTCTAATTAAACCACAAACGCAAGTTTGATTTATACAAGGCCTGAATGGCTAAATGATGTGATTAAAATAAAAAAAGATAGATTGAGGGCACGTTATTAATGTAGTAAAAGGAGAGATTGGTTAAGAGAGCAGAACCGTTTACATTGAAGAATGGTTATTTGTATAGAATGGGCCAAGACAATAGACTACAATAATGTTTGACAACAACAGAAGCACATATGGTGATGAAAGAACTTCATGAAAGACCTTCAAGAGGGCATTTTGTAACGAAAATAATGCAGAAAAAGATATTGGATGCTAGATACTGGTGGCCAATTATGTATAAGGATATGCATGATTATTGTAGATCTTGTGATGCATGTCAAAGATTAAGAAGATTGGCAATTCAAAGTCTTGCAAAGCTAGTCACAAGTTTTCTAGAAGAACCATTTATGAAATGGGGACTTGATTTTGGGAAAAGGAGATATACAAGGAAAAATATATATTCTTATTACCATAAACTATGCTACTAAGTGGGTGGAAGCAAGAACAGTGAGAACTAATATAACAACAATCACAACAATTTTTTTATATGAGTGTATATTAACCAAATTTAGATGTCCTTTGATTATAATCACACATCAGGGAGTTCATTTTATTAATGATGCCATCAAGTATTTGACAGATCATTTTCTGATGAAACATGTGAGTTCTACAACTTATTATCCTCATGAATGGGCAAGTTGAATCTACTAACAAGGTACTTGGGATATCGTTGACTAAGTTAATTACTGAAAATAGAATAGATTAGGATGAACATCTATCTATAATGTTATTTTCATATAGAACTACATATAAAGTAACAACATGGTATACACCATATTAATTATTGTATGGATTACATCCATTAATGTCCATAAAGTACATCATTCTAGTTGTTAGTGGAGATGAGAGAGACAATACTCTAATGAAAGTTTTAACCAATAGAAATACAGAGCTCAAGAAGTTGCATGAAGTTATAATACATGTTGCAAAAATTACAGGAATTTGGCAGTGGAATAGAGCATTATGGATTCAACAAAAGAATCTGAAAAAATAGTTTAGTTTTGATACAACTTGAACATTTGTGGTTGAGTTTTTTGCGCAGAAGCAGAGGACATTGGCACAAAAGAGGAAATAGGACCAAGAATTAGATTAATAGATCTAGTGTGCATTGAAGAATCGAAGGAAGATGAAGTTGAGGAGCATCATTTGGTGGAGGCACAGACAGTGCAAATGGACACAAGGGAGGAGAACATTATTGCCAAAGAATAACAACTATTCATAGAAACGCAATTGATAGTACAGTAAACCATAAAGGTGCATATAATGGTAGAAGCACGACAAAGGTTGATGGAGATGGAGTAGCATGAAGTGGAAGCAAATAATGAAAAGAAAACGTGCAATCTTTGATAGAGCTACATTTCTAGAGAAAGGTATTAAAATTCTAAATCTTGATCATTTTATGTGGACACAAATGAAACAAAACTATGACAAACATATAAAACAAATAGAAAACTAGAAGGATATTGCTACGAAAAAAGACTGGGCTTCTAAAACAAGGTTTGTTCCTCTGTTTCTTATCGAGTGGGAAGCATTGATGTTCAATGTAATGTTAGAATTTTTGAACACATTCTTGATCAAGGGCGCATATTCTACTTTGGGCATAAGGATAAGGTGTATGTAATCAACAAACAACTAATTGTAGATGTTTTTGGAGTGTGCGGAAGAGTATGTAGAAGAATTGAAAGGACATGTCAGTAAGTCATTAGCAATTCAGGCATTACATAGTTGTAGACTTGCACCTGTAATTTGTTCTGCAAATCAATGGAATACAAAGAGTTTGGGTCTATCATACTCTATTAGATATCCTACCATCATATTTTTCATTTATCATAGGGAGAAGCTATAATATTTAAATAATAAAAATGTTATTACATTGGTGAAATTAGAGAAGGGGCAAAAAGTATATTGACATAGATTATATTCAATAATTTGTCTAATGAGCTGGATACTTGTATAAATATGTTAAGGAGCATAAGGGGGATAAGAAAGATACTTGTCAATATGCCTTGGTATTGGCAAAATCTTTCAATATCTGTTTGTGCATCAAAAGGACAATCCACATAAACCACTGGTTAAGGGAAAAAGAATTAGGGAGGAGATGTAGACAACACTAGAGAACAAAAAGAAAGCTATAACAAACTTTCCAAGAAGTGTTGTCAAGAGGAAAAATATAGTTCGGGAAAGAAGAGCCTAAGGTTCAGGAGTTAAGAAGGAAAAAAAAAACATAGATTTGAAGGCACATGAAAATGAAGGACAAAGTGGAACCATTTACAGTATCAATAGTGATCAAGGCAGTGCCACCAATGGTATAGGCAATTAGACAGAATGCAATAATATCACAAATGACATCCCCAAAGGATAAACAATCGAAGGACCAGAGGTAGGAAATACCATAGATGACATCACCATAATAAAGACAACTGAAGGAACAAAGTCAGGGAGTTAAGAGGGAACATAACACAAGGTTTCTAGAGGGCAAGGAACATTTGCACTTTGAAGGGGATGTATGTGAAGATTGGATGGAGACCATTGCAAATCCAAAACATTTTCAACATTTCCAACAACATTAACAACAATAACAACACCAGACATAGGAAGGTTTACAAGCTACTGAATTGCAGATGGAAAAAGTGGCAACACAACCTACTTTTGAAAAGTTTAGACTAGCAAAATTACAAGTATCACCTAGTAGGCCAAAATCTGCAAAAGGATTCCCATTTGAATTTGAATTGGGGAAAAGAATGGTACATGAGCTGGGATCATTTGTCGGAGGATTTGGAGATCCTATGACATAAACAAGTACACCAAAGTCTGTGGAGGAGGTAGTTGTAGAAGTAATGAAAGCAAATAAGGTAGCTGAATTATTTCAGACCATGGCAATTATGAGTCTAAATATGGGGAATTTGACTCTGGAGGTGAAAAATTTGAAGAACAGGTTGGCTACATGGGAGAAGGAGAAGGCAATGTTACATGAGGAATTGGATAAGGAGAAAGAATTCCAAAAAAGGTGTACGCATCATGTAGAAATTTGGAGGGAAAACAGGACAAATAATGAACATAAAAATAAAATGTTCATTAAGAAACTATAGGATGAGGATGGGGAGCTCAAAGGTAGCATTACACAACTGAACTCGCAAGATGAAAAATTGCAAAATTTAAGGTTGAAGGCTGAAACCTAGGAAACCACATTGAGGAAGTGGACATAAACATTATTTCTTCATAAGAAACAACATGAGGCTTTGGATAGTTAGTTGAAAGCACTAACTAAAGAAAAGAAGGAGAAGGAGAATATTTTGATAGATTTAGAATTGATAAATTTGAAGAATGTATATGTGTTGTAGTCTAAGGAGCTTAGAAGAAAGACATTAGAGGCAAAAAGATAATAGTTAATGGAGGACAATAAAAGTATGAAAGAATTCTGCAACACTTGTAAACAGAATTAGAGAAGGCACATGAACAAAAAAAAAGGTTTGGATCTAGTTGGTATCAAGAAAAAACCAAAGGATTATGAATAGATGTTATACATTGATTAGGATGAAGAACAAGATGAAGGATTCTGAAACAAAATCTAAGGAATGGTGGGAGGTTGCAAAGGAATATTTTATAAAGGAGTTGGAGAAGAATCTGGCTCAACATAGAGCTAATGAAAGAATTATGAAATACAAGTTTAGGAGGAGGAAATATAGACAAAGGAATCACAAGACCTCAAAAGTGGAGCAGCTCAGGAGGAGGAGGTACAACCAGAGATACCACAAGACCTTAGAGGAGGAGGTTAGGAAGAAAATAACTAGAAGGAATTCAAGAATAGGAAAAGGTGGACACTCTTCTAGCACTAGAAGAACAGATATCCAAGATACAACATTTGGACATCAAACCACAAACTAAATTAGTGGGGGAAGAGATTAGAACTCTAGAGCAAAACGTAAATATAAAACCACTGGTTTTTGTGTAGATTGGGATTACAACATTGTGATAGGGGAAATAGATGTTTAAAAGGATATAACATACTATTATTTCATTTCCGTTGTTTTATAAAGATTTTTGGGATGGAATCCAAAGTATAGAATGGGTGATGTTAAAGGGGTAAGCTTAGTAAGTGATTTAGGATGAACAAGGCAATTACGATATGGACTAATAAAAGAATTTTGTTAATTTTAATTTTGAATTCTTGTTGTTTTGGATCATAATGATGTGACTTGGAATGGTTCAAAAGGGGGAGAGTTTTGGAAAATAATAGAGGAGGAGGAGAAGATGAAACATGGAGTTTTTTTTAAAAACAAGAATAGGAGAGTTGGAGGTACTTATAGTAAAAAACCATAGATTCCGTTTCAAATAACACAAATTTTAAATGTTGTTTCGGGATTTTTTTTAACAAAGCATGGGATTATGCTGTAATTGATATTCATGTTTTCAATAATACATAAAAACACATACTTCTATAGTGAATTCTATGTTCATCTTTTGTGTGAATTTTCTATAATGTTAGATTATGATGAAAATGAATTATAATCTTGTTTTTGGAGTTTTTTACAATGTATTCTAAAGTGTAAATTCTAGTTATATGCAATAACCATGAAGATGATGTTGGAATGAATTGTAGTGTTAAGTTTGTTGAAATTTAAGATAGAAATAATGAACCTATATGTGAAATGCAAAGATGTTGTTATAGTAATGTGAAATATTCTACAAGAATTTAAATTTCACTTCTACCATATTAACTAACCTAATGGTTAAATTTAGTTACTCAAAGTAATGGTTAAACCTCATGGTTAAATTCATTGACATAAATTAATGGCTAAACTCAATGACATAAAATAATGGCTAAACCTAATGATTAAACTCAATGATTTAAAGTAATGACTAAACCTAATGATTAAATTTAGTGGCTAGATTTAGTGATTTAAAGTAATGACTAAACCTAGTGGCTAAACTTAGTGGCTTAAATTATTAGCTAAACCTAATGGCTAAACCTAGTGGCTAAACTCAATAACTTAAAGTATTGGTTAAATTTAGTGGTTAAATTTAGTGATTTAAAGTAATGGTTAAATTTAACGGCTTAAAGTAATGGTTAAACCTAGTGGCTAAACTTAGTGACTTAAAATATTGGCTAAATTCAATGATTTAAATTAATGGCTAAACCTAATGGCTAAACTCAATGATTTGAATTAGTGGCTAAACTTAGTGATAAAAAATGATGGTTAAATTGAGTGACTTAAAATAATGGTTAAACCTAGTGGTTAAACTTAGTGACTTAAAGTAATAAGTAAATTTAGTGGCTAAATTTAATTATTTAAACAATGGCTAAACCTTAGTTAAACATAGTAACTAAATCTAATGGTTAAATGTAGTTGATAAACCTAATGGCTAAATTTCATGACTAAACCTAAGTTAAATTTAATGGATAAATATAATGACTAAACATAATGGCTAAACTTAAGCTATACTTCGTGGTTATATCTATTGGCCAAATTTAATGGTTCAACTTAAGCTAAACCTAATGCCAAATTTAATGGCTAAACATAATGGTTAAACTTAGTGGTTAAATTTAAATTAAATTTAATGGTTGAAATTTGGTTAAATTGTGAGCCCCACTAACATAGCCATGTGCAGTGGTTTCAATTTTCAAGAATTACATTAGGGTTATTGTGGTGTGATAAAACTATTTGGGTTTTTAGTAATTTCATGTTAGAATGAGGAATGATGGGTGCACATAATTGCGTGGGGGTTGTTTTTGTTTCGAAATTTGATTATCTTCCTCTACAAAAGCTGGTAATCATAATTATATAATTTCAATTATGTGATTGAAGGTGAAAATTATGTAGAAGGTTGGGGTTAAAAACAAACAAAAAAATTTATAATGTTTGATAAAATGTTGGTTTCGTTTTGGTATTTAATGGATAGTTGCATAACTAAGGATGATTTGAGATTCTTGAAGCAACTAAAGGGTCTGATGGATATAAAATAATCTTCAAGCATTATAATAACATAGGATTAATTCAAAAATACATAATAATTAAAATGACTAGGGTAATAAGGTGGCAATTGCAACATGGATTTCATGATGAATGAATTTTTTATTCAAGTTATGGAGAAGTTCAAGGAAGAGCTACAAGTACATGTTGAATCTTAGGTTATGCCATAATTGATGCACCCCCAAACTCCTTGATAGATTCAACTTCGAGTCCAAAGGTGAAAACAACAAAAGGATAAAAAGTTGGGGTACACTCCCTAGTGCATAGCACTTCGGGGGTAGAAGGACGTGTTGGAGCTTCGGCATGGGGACTAGGATGAATGACAAATGGGTCAATTATTCACATGAACGTGCACAAACCAAACACAAGTTGGTTAATGCGTAGTTGGAGCACTTTTGGTGCATGAATGAACCACGAACAAACACAAATTCATAAAACTCATCACATCCCAAATTTGGGGGAAGCCACCACCTTCCCTCTTATAATATTCTCTATGCTTGGCCACGGGGCCTACACCTGAATGTCATTTTGTCCCTAGATTCCCAAGTTGGGAGTCCCGAAATTTTCGAAATTAGGAATCTCATGACTTTGCAGGCTTATAACTTCTTATGCAAACCTTTAATTGAAGTGAGGTCAAAAGCAAAGTTGTAATTTTCATTGAACTTTCCAACAGTATGTGGAAGGCAACCTACACATAAGTAAATCGGGGCAATTTCCAACTTTTAATAGTCAAAAATCAAATTGGCAATTTGACTTTCGGCCCTTCTTTTGTCCATAACTTATGTTTCAAGTACCCCAAATGGGTCATGCAAGCCCATTTTAGACATTTAAATTCTAAAAACTTTTTAATGGTATAAGAAACCCTTCAATCCAATGAGTTTGACCCTTATAATCGCCCTTTGAAAATTTGGGAGTCCGTCAAGACTCCAATTCCTAAAATGGGAGCTCATTTGGGAGTGTGAAGGTTCATTCCTTCACACTCTCCTACACTCCCGGGAGCATGAAATGTGATTCCCAAGTTTCACTATTGGCTCGCACCTTTGTAAGCCCTTGCTTTGGTCACAAACCCAAAGCTACGGTTATAACAATAATGGTAGTTCATAATTGCAAGAAATTTAGGATGCGTCAAATGGTGCGAACTAAGGAATCTGCCTTGTTGTCAAGAGGTAATCAACAAATCAAGTTGTGTAATCAATGATAATGCCCAACATTAGGAATGAAATACCATGTAAAAATTGAAGTGTTTTTAATTTTATAAAACCTTCATTGACAATTTCAAGTTCATCATTAGAAATAAGATTAACCTGTAACAAAATCACCAAGGTACAAGAGTTTCGAGAAATTTGATAATACTAAGCTTAAAGGGGTTCGACTTCGAGACGAAAATGCACCTTTCGCGATTCAGGATTTTCATCACAAGGGTGCTAGGTTAGTGTCAAATTTATGGATAACTCCCAAGGCAATTTTTCGTTCATTTGTGCGACTTGAGGCCTGTGAGATGTATTCATGTAGTGACATCATGAATTCAAGGAAAGGAAAAAATCTTTGATCAAAATCAACATAATGATGAAGGTGTGGGAGACTTGGTACCTTGAAATGCGTGATTGTAATTTATAGGTCAATGAAAAGGAAGGAAAGATGTGAAGTAATGATCTAAAACCATGGTAAAACAAAACCCTAAAATTAATGGAAAAATAAATTTAAGTAAAATCTTATGGGGTGAAAAGTGGAAGAAGGTGAAAAGGATGTTTCTTTTTTTCTTTCCAAATGCAACCAAGCTTGGAAGCTTCCATTGGCCACTAAGTTGTTGTCTTCCTTCACATCTTCTTTCTCCTTCTCTTTAAAGGTGCAAATTGGGATAATTTATTTTTCTATTTTCATACATGATTTTCAATTTGAATATTTGAAAACTTGTTTTTACAACTTCGTTTAGGAGGAGAAAGTGATCAATTCTAGTATATGGTGAAAATATGGAGAATAGATTGGATCATAATAATACCTTTGAAAGAATGAAAATGAGTAGGAGTAGATTTGGAGTTTGAAATCTTAGAAAAATTCATAAAACGTTTTAGATTTTGTAACATTTTTTTTTTTTTGGTGCAGGGCTTGAAATTTGGTAGGTAGGTGTGCCATATAACTAGTTTTCCAATGAGATAATGGAAGCTATATTTAGATAATGTATATGACAACAACAAGTTTTAAATGATTGGAGGTTTGTTGTCAAGTTGAGTTTTCTATTTTCGTAAAACCTTCTCAAATTTTATGGCACAACTTTTTACTAATTTAGGTGTAGGACTTGAGATTTGGTAGATAGGTGCACCTTATGACTAACTTTCCAATGAGCTAATGCAAACTAAATTTGGATAACGTATATGATGGCAATAATGTTTTAAGTGATTAGAGGTTCATTGTCAAATTGAGCATTATGTCGATTTCTTAAAAGTTAGTTTAGGTGAGTGATAGTTTAACATACGATTCTAGGATTTAAAGAATTTGAACTTTGAAAGTATATTATCAATTCCAAATCATAAATGATGCATAGGAAGCAAATTATTTGTTTTCAATTATAAACGTAATTTAATATCCAGAGATACATTTTGCATTTTTCTTTCACCGACAGCATATGTACCTCAAAGTATATCACCTCATTGAACCATGAGTAAAAGAACAAAAAGTCACATCACATAAACCTAATGGTCAAATCTAATGGTTAAACATAATGGCTAAACATCGCGGTTACACCTAATGGTTAAAATTAAATAGGTAAATGGGTGGATAGGTAAGTAAATAATATGTAAGTAGGTGGGTAGGTAAGTAGGTAGGTCATACAAAGGTGAAAAACATAGGTAGGTATGTAGGTTGATAGGTAAATAGGTTAGTAGGTAAATAATAGGTAAGTGGGTGGGTGGGTAATAGGTAGGGAAATAGTTAACTAAATAAATAGGTGAATGAATAGGTAGGAGGTAAATACATATAAGGTAATAGACCATGTCATATTTGATTAGAGATCATTTACCATCTTGACTAAATGTTCAATTTGACTAAAAACCATTGGTTATTTTTATTATGGATCATTGACCATTTTGACTAAATGTTCAACTTGATTAAAGACCATTGGTCATTTTGATTAAAGATCTTTGGCCATCTTGATTAACTATTCAACTTGACTAAAGACCATTGGCCATTTGACTAAGGTTGTACAACTTGATTATGTGTATATAGTCAAATAAATCATTATAGTCAAATTGATCAGTCAACGCATACATGTGTCATTCAAACCCTTAGCCTTTAGTCAAAATGTACATATCCATTAATCAAAATGACAAGTTAGTCAATTTGAACCTTTTAAAAACCATGATTTGTAGTAGTGTTATATGGTTTGAGCTTATTCACATTGACCAACACAAGATTAATCTCAAAATTTTCAATTGTCACCAATAACACAATGTTATTTGGCAACACATACTATTTTTGTATGGTCCAAACCATTTCCTAATGAACTTCCTTAGGTGTGACTTATTTCCCTTTAGAAACCACATAACATAATCACCAAAATTGAACTACTTCTCTCTGGATTTTTTATTTAACTCCATAATGCTCTATTCCATTATTGAATGCTAGTAGCTTTTGTAGCTCGCATTCTAGCTTCCTTCAACTTCTCCAATTTTGAAACTTTGTTAATTAAAACTTTCACTCAAGTATTATCTCTCTAGTTGCCACCAATAACTAACACTATGTACACTATGGACATCAATGGATGTAATCCATACACTAATTGATATGGTGTGTACCCTATTGCTACTTTATATGTGGTTCTATATGAAAATGACATTGTTGACATAGGCTCATTTTAATATGTTTTATTTCACTAACTTGGTCAAGAGAGTCTTAAGTGCCTTATTAGTAGACTCATCCTACCCATTCCCTTGAAAACAATAGGTTTTAGAATTCACATGTTTCAACAAAAAATGATTTGTCAAATACTTAATAATATCCTTAATGAAATGAACCCCTTGATCTGTGACTAGAATTAAAGGACATCCAAATTTGGTTAATATGCACTCATACATAAATTTTGTTGTTATTACTACAGTAGTGGTTTTCAATGTTTTTACTTCCACCCATTTGGTAGCATAATCTATGGCTACAAAAATGTATCTGTTTCTTGTATATTTGTTTGTTGGCTTATTTGGCCCCACATAATCAAATCCCTATTTCATAAATGGTTTCTTTGGAAGACTCGTGATTAGTTTTGCAAAACTTTGAGTCGCTAATCCTTTTGTTCTTTGGTATGCATCACAAGATCTACAGTAATCATTCACATCTCTATATAGAGTTGGCCACCAATATCTCACATCTAATATATTCCTCTTCGTGATTTCAATTGCAAAATGACCTCCTAATGGTCCTTTATGTAGTTCTTTCATCACCATTTATACTTTTGTTGTACTAATAATGTTGTTTCAATCTGCCATGTTCTCAAAAAATCTTTTACATTATTCAGCCATTCAAGCTTTGTGTAAAACAAACTTACATCTATGGTTTGATTAGGCACATTTATGGGTTTTGTAATTCTTGGTCTTGACAATGCAATTGCAACTACATTAGTTATGCCTAGCTTATACATTACTATGAAGTTGTATTTTAAAAATAATAACAACCACCTAGTTATTATCCTTGAAACATATGATTTGTTGACTAGATAAACTAATGCCATATGATTTACATAAAATACAAACTTATTGCCTAACAAATAATGTCTAAACTTGTGCAAAGAAAAAACCATTACTAAAGCTTCTTTTTTTATTGTGTTATAATTTTGTTTTGCTCTGTTCAAAAGTCTAGAAGCGTACATCACCAATTGATCAGTTTTCCTTGTCAAATTTTGAGACAACATAGTTTTTATAGCTAATAATGATGCATATGTATGAACATGAAACTCCACCTACCAGTTTGGTGATATCAATATTGATGTTTCAATATACTTTTGTTTGATAAACTCCCAAGCCTTTTGACATTCCTCTATCCAAAGAAAAGTCTTTGTTGTTTTGGTTAGTTTAATGATAGGTGCCATAATAACAATAAATTTTTTTGTGAAGCATTTATAAAATTGTACCATACCATTGAATACTTGAATTTGTTGTGGATTTTAAGTGGTGGCATGTTTACTATTGCTTGTATTTTTATTGGATCTAGTAGTTTTCTTTCTCTGGAAACAATAAAACCCAAGATCATTCTTGAAAATACCATGAATGCACATTTGTTTAGATTCAGATTAATGCCATCTTCTTTGCACTTTTGAAAACATAACTTGAGCTTTTATAGATGACTATCCATGTCATTGTACACTATAAAGTCATCTAAAAATATATTCATAAAATTGTCCAAATATTCTTTAGATGCTTTGATAACAACTTTATAATATGTTGGAGGTCCATTTTAAACTCCAAATGGTATCACCTTCCACATGAAAGCTCCCTAGTTTGTAACAAATGCAATTTTGTATTTGTCTTTTAGAGCTATATAAATTTGATGATATCTTGAATACCCATCTAAGAAGGAATATGTTTCATACCCTACTCATGTGTTTAGAACTTCATATGTAAAAGGTAATGGGTATGGATCCTTTTTTGTGGTTACATTTAGTTTTTTGAAATCTATACAAATTCACAGTTTTCCATTATTCTTGGGTACTACTACTATGGGTGACAACCATATAGCGAGATTCTATAAATTAGATGAATCCAATTGTTAACAATTTATCAATATCTTATTTGACTACTATAACATAATTTGGCTTCAATTTGTACATGGCTTGATGTGCTAGTGGTATAGTAATATCTAGCTCAATTATGTGTTGTGCCACCTCTAGTGGAATCCCTTTCAAATCATTGTATGTCCATGTAAAAACATCTTTGAACTCCTTCAATAGTTGTTCCACTTCCAACACTTTGCATGTCTTTAGTTGTGCATTAATATTCACCAACTGTGGTTTCACATTAGTTCCTAGGTTGAGCTTCATCAATTGTTGGTCTTCAATTAACATCCATTCAACTATTTGCAATTTATGTGCCTTTATTTTTTATGGAGTTTCATCACTACAACAAACGGTGTCCTTGTACGCCAAGTGATTTCATTGGATTTAAAGTGAATTCACTGGTTGTAGTGAATGAGGACCAATGAAGAAGTAATGAATTCACTAGTCTAATGAATGGGGACTAGTGAATTGCACCCACATTTTGTAGTAGTGCACCCACTACAACATTCCATGGTTAATGACTACATAGTACATTTCAAGATACACCTTATCCTCTAGAGCTATTTATGAGTCATATTTGTTCAATTGTCTTCTATTCTATGATCTATACCTTTGATTTTAGCTTTAAATTACTAGTCTTCACACCAATATCCATGATATCCACATTTGTGGTTTTCATAGATTGAATTATCTCAGGTAAATTGATTGTTCTTATTGAAAACAACTCCAGCTCTATAGCAAAGATGATATCTTCTTCTTCATTTGTGATATTGTTAACAACCAAAAATTCATTTTATAAAAATTCACTTTTGTTTCTACCAATTTTGGACTACTGATTTCCATTACAGATTTCCACTATCGATTTTTAATACCGATTTATTAGAAACCGAAAAGGAGTACCAAAGTAGTTTAGATGTTTATATTTAAAACCAAAATTAGTCTGACACCAATTAGGTTTATCTTTATTGATGTTAGTGATTAGTTAAGATTTATGGGATTTTTTTGGAGTTCCATTGATTTCTAGAAAGGATTTCTAGGAGGAATTTGAAGCTTGTTATTTTTAATTTTTTTTGTAATTTGAAATGAGATTTTGTTTTTGAATCAAAATTTTATTTGTGGAATATTGCCTCTTTATGTATTGTTTGGATTAGAATCATTATTTTCCTTTAGATGTCAAAGTTTTTGTTTAAAACACTAGTATTTTGAGATGATAAAAAACTAGTATCCAAGTTGTAGCAATAGATGTTACTAATTGTTTAAGATTCTTTCTTGAATCTAAACCCCTAAGTTATTTACTTGGGGGCTTTAACATTTGACAACCATACCGCGAATACAAAATTAAGATTTATGGTTCAATAGCTCTCTTGTTGAGGGATTCAGTAGAAGCTATTTTTCTTTGCAGGAAAAGTGGGTAATATTTTTTCCAAAAGTTTCATTGTTTGTGTAAGTTTTTTTTTTGTTCAAAATTGAAAAAAACATATATGTATTTTTTATTGGACATGTGAACCACTTTTGTTTGTGAAAGATGACAACTATGTTGACAAGGAACATGAGGAAAAAACAAGAGAAGGAGGTGATAAAGGGCAGACTTGTAGGGCCCTCAAATGTGTATAAGGACAAGGTGTTGACAATAGTTGATTAGGAGGATGTGGCCACTTTTCATAGTGGAAAACAAAGAGAGTTGGAGGATGTTACTGAACACATAGAATAAAAACTTTCAAGGGTCACTGGGAAACAACCAACTTATGTGGTAGAACTAAAAGCCCCTTGGGAACCGATTTGGGACCTTACTGAAAACCCAACTTTTTGGTACCGAAAGGTTATTACACCGAACTTTCATACTCATGAGGATGAGATTACTCAATTCAAGTAATGATTTCACGAACTTAGGCGGTTTCAACGACAAGGTGATTTGGAGGATCACACAACGGACATTTTTTGCAAATGAATCTTGCAAATGAAGATGAATTTCAACTCAAAATCCCAACAACACCAATGTTCAATGTAAGAGTTTTCCCTTCACTTGTTCTTTTTGTCATGGAATAGGCCATGAACTTGGTAGTTGTCCCTACCAATAGAATCAAGTATTGCCCTCTAACCATGTTCTTGTTGCTTCCCCAAACATAACACCTCTTCCACAGTTATCTACACTAGTTCCTGCGTTTGCAATAAGTATTATTTTGATAGTACCGAATATTTCTGTTTGACCACCAACCCACTTAGTCTTTCGGTTCCAACCCAAGAGGTAGTTGATCCGAATATTGTAATTCCTTACATAAGAACCCCATATGTAGTTAGTAACATGTATGCCCCAATTGTTGAACCAACTTTGATAGGACCTTAAGTTATGCCACCTTGGCAGATAACAATATATCTCTATATGGTTGGGAATTCGTCTTTTGCCCCGATTATAACTCATATCATTTCGGCACTATCCATGGACTTTCCGTTGCGAAATAGTGGAGATTTATTGGATTTTTCTAATTACATGGGTAACATATGATGACCTTTCAAACCACAAGTTATGGCTGAATTTTAAGGTGCAACAAATGACTTACTAAAGGTTGATTCTTGCTTATTAAGGTTCCAATCCAAGGTATGGGACTGTGGCAAGGTTGGAGTGTCTTTCTTAATGGAGGTGGTGGACCTAAAAGTAGACCTTTAGGTGAACACCATGGCGGATCCCCTGTTGGACCTTTGAATGGACCTCCTAGCGGACCCCCTAAAGGATCTCTAAGTGAACATTCTTAAAAACCTTCTATCAACCTTGTAGGTGGACCTTCTGGCAGAATCCTGAGTGGACTCCCTAGTAAACCTCTTAGCAGACCCCTAGGTGGACCTCCTATGGGCCCATACCTTGGTGGAAGCTACCTTATGGTGGTACCCCTCCAATGGGCACATGGACAAGATATCCTTGGAGACCATGGGTACCAACTTGGTATCCAACACCAACTAGTCCAACCGTTAATGCCCACATCATAAGGAAATCTTTACCATATCCAATTTATATCGTTGGAATTAATCGTGACACACATGTGCACGTGTTTCAAAAGGCTATTTAAGCGAATGGAGAAAAGAATGATGTTGACATTGTCAATCTGTTTTACTTCATGCTGAAAGGTGCAATTTCAAAATGGGGTTAAAATTTCATGCAATCCCACTCGAGATGTTTTTTTACAGAGCTAGAAACAACTTTTTATAAATGATACCAAATTGTGTAGACCAATGAACAAGTCTACATGGCTCTTTGAATCATCAAATAAGGTGTTATCGAAAAGGTATAAGTCTACTACGAAAGGATTCTAAAGCTAATTAATTGTTTGTAACACAAAGCAGACGATAACCTACTCATTATTTTCTTGAAGGCTAGCCTTGTAATTTACTTGAGGGTTGTTATTGTCAGTATGAAGTGTAATAACTTGTTTGAACACAAAGGAATTACGATTATTTGTGAGGAGGGCATGGGTGATCCCATTGAGCACTAAAAGCTCTTGGAACCATTGAAATAAAACATAAATAATGATGGGAAATGCATCGATTTGGTGTCTTTCTAGTGTTAAAAAAAGGGCACAATAAGCATTGTTGCCACTAGAATCCAAATAATCCAAATAATCAACTGAATGAAAAGAACAAAACTTCAATAAACAAGGTAGGTGCCCAAACATTTATGGGAACGAAACTTAGTTTGGAAAGGGTTCAAGCCGAACTAATGGTGGTAAAACTGTTTATCGATGTTACATATGTGATTCACTTAACCATAGATAGGCAAACAACTCTAGAAATGTTTAAGGGAAAAGGTTCAATTGTAGAACTATAGAAGGAAAAGGTCGTCATCAACATGGTTTTAGTAGTGACAATTTATAATAAAGTAATGATTCACGAAGATTCGAAGGAAAAATAACCTCAGAAACCAAAAACCCAAATGGATTGGATGAAAGAGGAGAGGTTTCAATGATCCTTTGAGACTACTATTCGAAAGCTTCAAGAAACCAACCCACTTTTATCATTAAAAAGATACTCAACCCTTCTGTTAATAGTACCAAAATTGAGAGAATCGATTTTGGGATTATTGAAAAAAAATTGGTTTTATCAAAAACTTTAATTAATGTCCTACCATGTGTTGGTCAGCAATTATTGGATAGTAAACACACCTTGACTATGGGGCAACTTTTCACTTGGCTCCTAACCAAAAGTAATATGTTTCAACTTGCCTTAATCCATTTCCCAAACCAAGTCATTCTCGATAACCAAAAACTACTGTAACTTCAATAACTATAGACCTTCATATGGATGTTATTTTAGTTCATGTAGGGAAAAACTTGGTTAAAGATGTGTTGTTTGATGGGGGATTTCAAAATCAATATCATTATTAAAGATCTTTAGAAAAAATTAGGTTTGCCTACACCTAAGCCCACCATTTACATTTTATGAATGGCAAATCATACTCTAACCAAACCTATAGGGTAAATTTGGGATCTACAAATCCACATACATGGCATACCTTACATGGTTACTTTTATAGTCATGCGCAATAGTGTTTTGGACTCCAACCATTCCATGTTGCTCGGACGCCCCTTGTTGCAAAATGCCAAGGTTACCCATGATTGGGGTAACAACTTGATCACCATTGAAGGAAATGGCATGGTTCGGACTATTGTAGTCATGAACATTTAGATGGAAACACTAATTGGCCTGAGGTACTTCTTTGCTATGACTTCATGGATGGCATCACAAACGAAGAGGAAAAGGTACTTTTGTAGGCTGAACCAAATCTATTTACAATTGGTATCATTATGTTATTAGAACCACAAATAGGTACCTCGGTTTTGACAACTGAAATACTTGGTGTGGAATTTGGTATTGAAGATTTAACTTTTGATTTTCCACACCCTAGGTGAAATTGAGGTGGATGCCATTCAAGTGCACATTAAGTTCCAAGACATGAAGATTGCAAATTGAAACTTATCAAAGGATGTGCAAGTACAAGATCTAAATTCAGGTTTTGAGGAATAATTGAAAATGGTGAAACTTGACGTTGAATTGGATGATGTAATAATTGGTGAAGTGGAGGCATTGTTGCAAGAGTACAAGGACGTGTTTGCATGGTCTTACAAGGACTTGACCCTAATTCCCCCACACATTGCTTGGCACAAAATTGAATTGGACATCATAATCAGGCCAGGCATCAAATTAATTTTAACTATGTCATAGTGGTTAAACATGATTTGGATAAGTTACTCGTCTTTAGATTTATTGCATCAATTAAAAAAACTACTTCACTAAAAGAAAAATAGGTATTTTCGACTAGTCTTTGTAACTAAAATTTAGTCGCAAACGACATTTGTGACTAAAATATCATTAATCACTTTGGACAAATCGCATGAAACATTAGTTACAAATGACAAGGGGTATTGGATGAAAGAAAAAGTCAACAAATACAAGTTCATCCTTTGACTCCATTATATATGTATTGTCACATGTGATTATGATGCAACTATTTTAATCATAATTGAAGCAAATGATGTGTTGCCATGTATTCTAATATTGAATTATTTAATATATAATATATAATAATAATTTAAAAATAATTTAAGACGTTCAATTCAAATGTTTGGATGATCCTATATTATGACACATGGCCAAATGTAAATATGCCACATGGCACCTTAAAATTAATTTAATACAAAATATTAATATTAGGTTGGTAGGTGTTGAGGTAGGTACATAAATAGGTCCCTACAAACCTAGGCTACATATTTACCTACCTACCTATTTAGGTAAAAATGTAGGTAGGTAGGTTTAACTTCCTAAGCTAAATACCTATTCATATAAGTAGGTATTTAGGTAAGTAGGTACATAGTTTGACCTAGGTGGGTATGTCAAACTATGTACCCACCTAGCTAAATAGATAAGTAGGTTGGGGAGGTTGGTAGTTTAAAATTGTGCATAACTTTTCTTTTTGTTTTGAGTTAAGCCTATTGATTCGCTCATCCTATGTGCATAAATTTCTTAATGTGAAATTTGATGACCACACCCCTTGTTTATATAATGTTCAAAATAGGATTAGAGATTGAACAATATGGGATAAGTTTTGAAGTTACAATTTCTTCACAAACTAAATTGCAACTCCATAATTTTCCTCATGTTTTTTATTCTTAGTTTTTAGATTTATAAGCAATTCAAGTACATGGTTCACTAGATGATTAAATAACCATTTAATTAATAATGATTACATTTCACATATATTTCAAATATAAACTATACACTAAAAATATTAAATATTCATTATCAACTACTTAAAAAAATAATAACTTCTTAATATTTAACTATCTAATTATCTAATTTCTCACAAGTTATTAATCCATAATAAATAATTAAGATATTTTATTACTTTTAAATATTTAGTCAAATTATAGATAATATAATTAATGTAAAAATAATTTAAGTAATTTAATTTTAAAAAATAAGTATTATTTTTTTTCCAAATTATAAATAATGAACGAACAATTTTTATTTAAAAAAATTCCTACATGATTAAAAAGAAATAATATAAAAATAGTTACATTAATTACTATATAATTACATTTATTATTGTAAAAGGTTTATCATAGATAAGTAATTATATATATTTTTAAAAACTTTATAATGAGTCGTGAAATTACAATCATTACAATAATTATTTTAATTAAATTATTTTTTTTTCCAAAATCTTAATTCAGATTTAAAGTTATAACTTACAGATTGTGAATAATTATGTTCAATTAAGAAATAATTATGCATATACTAGAATTAATTCTTATTGGAAGTAATTACAATGATTTTAAAGTAAAATAACATTAAATATAGTAATTAATTTCTTTAATGTAAAAATACAAATATATAATGTAAAAGTCTATGTTTTAAAATTAATTATTTAGTGTAACTTATCAGTAATAAATATAATCATTTATAATAAGTGATTCATTATGGATAACACTAGTAGAAAAAAACCTTAAAATTCAATTAATAATTTTTGGAATTGAAATATTAATTTTAGATTCCAGAAAATAATTCAAATTAAAATATCATTTTTTAGATGAAATAAGTTTTTGAATTTAAAATTTCAAAACTCATAATTGAAATGTCGATTTTCAAATTCAAATTGAAATGTTCATGTTTAAATTCAAATAATAATTTTCTGAATTGAAATATTAATTCTGAAATCAAAAATAATAATTTGGAATTACATTTTTAAATTTCAAATCACATAATTTTTTAATTTAATTTTTTTTATTTTTTAATTTTTTAAAGGAATTTAAAATAGAAAAATTCATATTCAAATATCAAATTTTGAATTCAATTTATTCTTTAAATAATTGAAATAGTAGTTTTCAGAATTGAATATAATTTTAAGGATTGATTTTCTTTTAATGTAAAAATTCCAAATTGAATTATTAATTTTCAAGTTCAAATAGTTTTTTTTCAAATTCAAATAATTAAACAAAGGATTCCAATAAAAAAATTAGAATTAAAATAACAATTTTTAGATTCAAATGTTATATATATATATATATATATCTATCTATATAATGAATTCCAGTAACAATTCTCAGAATTGAAACATCAATTTTAATTTTTAAATATTATTTTCATTATTTGAATTATAATTTTATATTCAAACATATATTTCTGAATAAAACTAAAAAAACTAAGAATTCATATTTAGAACTTCAAATTCAAATATTGATTTTTAGATTCAAATAAAACGTTTCAGAATTGGAATAACAATTTTTAGGTTCAAATATAATTTTTAGAATTGAAATAAGAATTTTCAATATTGAAATATCAGTTTTCATTTGAATAACAATGTTCAGAGTTCAAATATTGATTTTTATATTGAAAAATGTTTTAAAATGGGAATAACAATTTTAAAATTCAAGTAATGATTTTTAATTTTAAAAAAATTAGAATGCAAACAAAAAATTCAAATTCACAAAATATTTTTTTAATTCAAATATATATATATTTCATAACTGAAATATTAATTTTCAAATTTGAGTAATAAATTTCAAAGTTCAAATATTAATTTTTTAATACTCATTATATGAACAATATACATACATACACATGATTAATATACACGCAAATATAGATTTATGATATATGTAATATATTGTAAATATTATTTTAATATATACATAAAAATACACCTCTATGTCATCGTAGAATACCTTTAGGATGTGAGTAATTTGGTGATTATTGTGACTAATGGGACATATCAATATATTCATGGATGAAAATAAACCTAAAAGTCATTCAACCAATAGGATAAAATTTTCAATAGTTGCATCATAGTTGTAAGAGTGATCAAAATAATTGAAATTTGATCTTATAGTTGTAAATACTCCCAAACTTAGTCGCAAATGATTACAAGTTGCATGTAGTTGTAAATGAAGTGGTTACATTTTGATTAATTGTTACTAATGCTTGGTTGTCACAAATTGTAGTGGTATTGAAAAAGAACGAGAAGCTTCAAATCTGTGTGGATTTTTGTAACTGAATGTTGCCACAAAGAAGGATCCATACCCCTTGCTTTTCACTTAAGAGGTCCTCAACATGGTTGCAAGTTATTAAATGTATTATTTCTTGAATGGCTTTTTAAGCTGCCATTAGATTATGATAGTTTCAGAGGACTGGTACAAAACAACATTCATCACTGATTGGGAACTTTCGTCTGGGTCGTCATGCTATTTGGTTTGAAGAATGCCCCACCCACTTACCAAAGAGTAGTAAGTAGGGCCTTAAGGGAATATTTGGGCGTTTTCATGAAGTTATTTCTAGATTACTTCAATGTTTTTAGTGACCAAAATACCCACCTACAAAAGTTGTGCCTTTGTTTTAACAAGTGCCGTGAGTTCGGTATCAGCTTGAATACCAACAAATGCATGTTTCTAGTTTATTCCACAGTCATTTTGGGATACATTGTGTCACAAGAAGGTAAGTTACCGAATCCAAAGAAGATTTTGGCAATTGTCAACATGCCACCATTAAAAACTTTAAAGGACATACAAGTTTTCAATGGAATGGTTCAATTTTATCAATGTTTCATTTTAGACTTTGCATTCATCATGGCACCCATCACCACATTATTGCGAAAAACCAAAACCTTTGACTAGACCAAAGAGTGTCAACATGCTTGGGATGTAATTTGGAAGCGATACATGGATGCACCAATATTCATTGCCTGCAAGTGGGATCCAGACTTTCATGTTCAGATTAGCGATTCAAACTTGGCAATTGAAACTATGTTAATTCAAAATCCAATAGGGAAGTGCAATCAACCTATTACATATGTTTTTCGCTTGCTGAACAACATAGAGTGTAACTATACCATTATGAGTGAAACATTGGCCATGGTGTATACCCTACACAAGTTTCAACATTACCTTTTAAGTAATAAATTTGTGTTTTACGTGGATCACATGGCGTTGTTGTACCTAATAAAAAAACCACAAGTTTCTAAATGCATTGCACATTGGTTTTCTTGTTCCTTAAATATGACTTTTTGGTGGTGTACAAACCATGTAAATCCCATTGTGTTGCAAATGTTTTGTCATGACTTCTAAATTCCACCAAAAACAAAGGAATACTCGATTAAATTTTGGATGGTACCTTTTTCACACTACAACCTATTTGGTTACAAGATGTGCATGACTACTTGTGAACTGAAACTTTTCAAGTTCATTTCTCATCAGAGTAGAAAAGGAAATTAGTTCTAAGAGCTTTTCCTTTCACATTATAGGTTGGTGTTTTCTATCGACAAGGTTGTGATCAAGTTCTAAAAGACCTAGAAGAAATTTCGATAATCATTCAGGAGATGTATAACGGCATGGGTGGTGGCCATTTTTTAGTAGACATTACTATTTGAAAGATTTTGGATGCCAAATACTAGTGGCCTATGTTACATAAAGATGTTAAGGTGTATTGTCAATCTTGTGATGCCTACTAGTTTACAGGGAAATTATCATTGGCAAGTATGGCCCATCTAGTTACCACCTTATTAGCTGAGCCTTTCATGAAGTAGGGCATTAACCTCATAGGTCCCATCAAACTAGTTGGTTGAACAAGATGAAATCGATACATATGGGTGGCAGTTGATTATGCGAGCAAGCGGGTGGAAGCCAAGGCATTGTGCACCAACATAGCTGTGGTGATTAAAAAGTTCCTATATGAAAACATCTTCACTAGATTCGGCTTTCCCCTTACTTTGGTTAGCGATCAAGGTGTGCATTTGATCAATGTAGCAATTGAAGTGTTGACCACAAATTTTTTGATGAAACACACTAGCTCAACAACTTACTACCTTCAAGGCAATGACCAAGTAGAATTAACCAACAAGGTGATTGACACTCTCTTGACCAAGTTGGTGAATGAAAAACGGTCTGACTGGGATGAACATCTGCACACAATTTTATATGCATACCGAACTACATTCAAAGTGACCATCGAACATACTTGGTATGAGTTGGTCTATGGTCTTCATCCTTTAATGTTGATGGAGTACTTGCTTCTAGCAAACCCCTAGAGAAAGCAAGGACTTTTTCTAGTTCAGGTTTTGGCCACTATATTATTTCAATTGGAGTAATTGGAAGAATCAAAGGACACAATTGCCACCATTTTGGAGCCAAGTTCAGTGGGCACAAACCTATTACAAAGAAAAATGTTTTTCCATTAGAGATTTAGTGTTTTGGTTCCCTAAGACACAAAAAACCCACATTGGCAAATTCAAGCACCGATCATCTTGAGGCCTATCAACATGCATTCCCACATTTTTTACTTCTTTCTTTCGATATTAAAATGATGGCAAAGACAACAAAATTTGGATATGTGAGTGATAGCCATAGAAATGACTAGGACACCAGAACCCAAATGGAGGTCAATTTTAGCCAACCCTTCACAATAAAGGAGATCGGTACCAATATCGATTTTGTGATTATAATCGAAATAAAAAATGACCTTGTCACTTGAATTGGAAATGAACATTTCTTTGGCACTAGAACCAAAATCAAAACTAATATTATCAAAGTTGAGGAAGTTGTTTCCCTTGTAGACCCAACACCTAAATCTGTGACTCTGTGGCATAAGATTCTATTTGCCCAGCTTTTCAATAGACTTTAAATGACCAAGGAATGACATATATGTTAGAATAGTTGATAATTTTTTATGCCCAATTTTGATTTAGGACTTATTGACAGATTTTACTAGTGATCATGAAAACATAATCACAAATGGAGAGGAGGAGGATGTTAATAGCCAAAAATTCATCTTGTAAAAACTCACTTTTGTTGTTATCAATTTCAGATTATTGATTCTTACTATCGATTTACATTATTAATTTTTAGTACTAATTTATTAAAAACTGAAAAGGAGTACCAAAGTAGTTTAGATGTTTATATTTATAACCAAAATTTTAGAGGATTAGTCTAACACCATTAAGGTTTATTTTGATTGATGTTAGTGATAAGTAGAAATTTCGAGGATTTTCTTAAAATTCCACCATTTTCTGGACAAGACTTATAGGAGGAATTCGATGTTTGTTACTACATTTTTTTTGTTTATTATGAATTGAAATGAGATTTTGTTTTTGAATCAAAATTTTCTTTGTGGAATATTGTTTTTTTGTGTATCATTTGGATTTATTTTTTTCAAATGTTAAAGTTTTTATCTAAAACATTATTATTTTTAGATGATAAAAAACTAGTATCCAAGTTGCAGCAATAGATGTTATTAACTACTTAAGATTCTTTCTTGAACCTAAACCCCTAAATTATTTACTTTGATGTTTTAACATATACCATTTTGATAGTTGTAGCACAATAACATTTATGGTCTTCTTATTTCACCTCCCAAATGTTTGGTGACAATAATTGTCCGAAAATGTCCCATTCTTCTATATGGTAACATTGTTACTCCCTCAATCATGTGCCATTTTAACATCCTTCAACCATGGTCTTCTCAACAACGTGGAATAATTAAAATCTACCACATTATTCTGAAATATAGTAAGCATAGTTATGTAAGGAATGTTGTGAACATATATCTTCATAACTCTAATCAAATCCACTAGTTTTGTCGTTATTTGATTACCATCCTTAGATTATATGGTGCAAGTTTAAGCTTTGGAAGCCCCAACTTCAATTTCAATTGTTTTGTGATGATATTAATTTTAGAACCTCCATCCAACAACACGTCCTTTATTGTATTCTTCCCAATCTATACTTGGATAACTGCCATATGATTATTTATTGTTATAATAGTTATCCCTACCTTTGGTACTAATGAAGTAACTTGTTTATCTATGGTTGCTTTGTTTAGACTCTATGTTTTTTTTGTTAAATAGCTTCTGCCAAAGATACCTCTTTAACTTAGGAGTTATTTTAAGCAAATGTCCCAAGTTTAAAATATAACTTATTTCTAGCATTTGCTTACTAATGTCCTAAAAAATCTCTTATATTGTAATTTTTTTTTTTTTGTGAGTTCATTACCTCTTGAGATTTTTGTGTTTTTATAGGAATAGTATTTGGCATATCAGGCCAAGTTGTGTTCCATCCCTCCATGGATGTGAATGGCCCTTCTACTTATGTTTATGCCTTTTGAATTTGTTGAATTATTTCCACCATTGACTTCTTCAATCGTTCTTTTTTTCTCAATCAATATCACTCTTTGTTTTCCTTGGTTTTTTATCCTTGAACACATGTTTTTCATTTGTTGTACTTATTGTTGTAACATTAACATCCACCACATTCACATTTGTAATGATTGTTTTTATTTTAACAATAGGTTGAATTTTTCCTATTGTCATAAATTTTCCATGAAACATCCTTTGCATTTCAGTAAATTTTGGATAGTCTATCATTTTATGTCCATTCAAACCAAATATGTGGCATGCATATGAAGATGTCTTGTATGGTTTTTGACTTTGTTGTGTTGCCTTTGTGGCTACCACTATGGTCCGTTCTTTTTTCTTCTGCATGTTTCCAAATTGTGATTATTCATTCCATAATTTGTGCAATACTTGTCAATCTTCCCTGTATTATTTTATGTTTTTGGTGGTGTTGCTTGTTTAGTACTATGTGGTACTGAAGGTGCACTCCTTGCTTCAATAGTAGTCATTCTTTCTTCACACAACATTGCCACCTCCTTATGTTATTATAGTGTTGATCACTTCATCTATGTAGTTACAATTTTGAGGTATGGTTATAAGCTCGCCCTAAACATAGTAGTTAAGAAATTGTCTATGGTTAATACTTGTAAACCATGAGCCAATTTCTAAATCCTTTCATAGTAAACTTCCACCCTTTTAGTCTCATCTTGCTTCATGTTCTTTAGCTCCATGTGTATTTGTTTGTCATTTTGAGTCTTTTAATGATGTTTATAAAATGCTTGTGTAAGTTCTAAAAAAATACAATTAGGAAATACATGTAATTTTGGCACTAATTTGATGTTATATTCTTAGTGTATAGCTAAACACATTGATGATATACTTTTCAGAGGTTTCTGTAGTTGCCTTCATTACAAAATTGAACACTCTGACATGAACATATAGGAGAGCATTTTTTAAAAGTCAAGGTACTTAAGAGCTACCATGTTTGGCTTCATAGAATGACCATTTCTATGATTAAGGATTCTTACAATTACGATAGATGGTTTTCTATATCCTCCTCCTAGATTCCAACATTTTTATTTATGTACCTTTTAATAGTTATTGAATTCATTAGTGGTCGATTCGAAGTCATGTTTACATGAATGGTCATTATCGGATTGGTAAACACCATCTAGGGTGTCCCAATAATTCTAATAGTTGATATTAGTATTCTTGAACTTTTACTCAAATTCCTTTTCGCTGAAACCCCTCCCAATCCATGACCTAAGTTTGTTGCAGATCCAACTAGTATTCCATTTCTGACAAAATTTATGTTAGGTGCAACAACAGTTTCCACCTTTATGGTTGGTATTACAACATTAAACAATTGAGTAACCTTTATTCCAACAATTTGTTTCCAGATTTCAACAATTGCTAGTTTTGACACTTTTGGTGAAACTGAGTTGACTCAAGTTTGACGATGCCCCATTATGTGGTTACCCATTGGTATCCTTTGTGGTGCATAATGAAGATGTGAATGCACTTTTGGTATTCTGTTCCTGAGCTGAATGGATGGATGAATTTATCGACTTTGTGGTCCTAATTGACCTTTTAACTCCATGCATTTCAATCTATTCTAGACTATAAGAATTCATGGTTCCTACTCTTGTGATTGATCCATTAATGCTATTACCACATTTTGTAATTCCACATGTCTAGAAATGTCTGTTTTGATGTGAAAAGGCACAAAAGGATAATCCATGATTGCATGTCCTTCTTCTTCACAAAATGCACATACTCTTGAAAGTAATCTGGTTAGCTTTGAATCCATAGATTCATGATCCTTGGTTTTGGCTATGCACCTTGTTTGATCCAACTTTGGATTTATTTGATGTGAATATGATTTTGGTATTTCATCCAACACATTCACTTATGCCTATGCATATTTAGATGGTTTTAAGTAATTTTCCTCAATCTCTTCAAGCACATGGATATTAGTGTTTTCTTCCACCTCCTAATCTTCCACTAGTTCATAATAATATGGAGATGCAAACTGGTACACAAACTTGGATTATATACCTCTTATAATATCCTTTCCTCGGTTAGTCATTGATTTTGGACTTGAAATTCCCTACTACAAATTAGGTACTATAGAAGTTTCTACTTTGTCTTAATCTTTATGATTATGAACCACAAATTACGACTAAAAAATATTGTACCCACTCATTTGGGTGAATATTTGACCACATTTCTTTATGTGGAGATTATCATCTATAATTGTGTTTTTTTAGGACCACTAGTCCATAGTTCACGTCTTACTAATTCTTGTGGTAAAAATGACCTGTTTTGCATGTCTTTCTTTTGTTCCCAAAATTCGTTTATCGAAATTAAACAATATGTGGGTGGTGGTGTAATTAAAAAAATTAAAATCTTCCCTATAATGGAAGTTTTTTTAGAATAAAGTGTGCATTCTTTGAAAGCTCAAATTGAGCTCTAGTTTTCAAAATTATTCTCTTTTTTATTTTTGCGATTATTTATCTATTTTTTGTGAGCATGAAGATCAGGTGACCATATGTTGGTTACAAACAATGCTTCTATTTCTTACTTTAGACACATTTGGAAAGGCACGTTGGATATTTATTAAAATGAACATTCTTTAGAGGTGTGGATGTAAGTCCAGACATAGGACAAATTGTTAGTTGCAACAAAAGTTCATAGTTAAGGTTGTCCGATTGATTAAAATGTCGACACTAATTAAGCTAAACAACTTAACCTATCAAACATAATAGGCTAGTAAGCTACTTATTATGTAACCTAACCCTATATATAATTAATAATAATGTAAAATTATGATTTTTATTCATTTTAATACATATAATATCTTAATATTTATTTAAAATAAAATAATAATTTATTTAATTTATTTTAAATATATATAAACCCATTGTTATGTATATAAATTTAGTTTGGAAAGATTACCAAATGGTAAAGGATATACTTTCTTATTTGTTTTTGTTACAAAATTTATTTGATTATTTAAAATATTAAGGCCAAATTTCTAATTGGTGAAAGTAAATATGTGTGCGGGTATTGGAAAAGTATATGAATAATTAGCCCTAAATGCAATACCCATATTTAAGTTTGTTTTGAAATATTCCATAGGTGATTTAGGTAACCTTAGGTGAAAACTTAACCCTAAGTGCAATACCCACATGTAGGGTCAGGTCACTTCAAACTAACCAATATGTAGTTTGGGTGCATTTGAATGAAAACTGAGGCCTACATGTAATACTTACATGCAAGTTCATTATGAAATAATCCATAGGTGATTTAGGTATACCCTTAGGTGAAAACCCAACCCTAATTACAACACCCACATGTAAGGTCACTTCAAAATAATCAAAAAATGGTTTGGGTACCCAATATATGTTTCTTTATATATTATTATTTTGAATTAATTTTATAACAATTAATTATCATGAATAATTATCTAAAATAATGATTTGAATAAGTTATCAACATAAAAATATAAATTAAGATAATAAATTAAATATCAAATTATCAATTTGATTTTTAGATCTAAATTTTTAATTATCCAAATAATTAAGGTTCAAGCAAATAATTAATTAATTATTATTTAAAAAAACTGATTATCCAAATATGATAATTAATCATTTACATGATCTAAAATAATTTGTTAGTAATTCTTTAATTATATGACATGATTTGTTGATATTTTAAAATCATTATGTCATATGAGTAATTAATTATTAAAAAATTATGGTAGATAATAAAAATGATTAATTATCATAATTTATCATTGATAATTATCTAATCATTTTTTATCATCTAAAATATTCTTTGATATGTTTTTAATTACGTGAAATATTATTTGAAAAATTCATTATTTATTTAAAATATTTATTTAATAATTCATTAATTATGAAAAAATTAATAATTTATTACCTATGAAAATAATAATCTAATCATTCATTAAATATCTTTAAAATAATAATAATGCATTAATTATTTAAATCAATTATCTAATCATTCATTAATATTTAAAATAAAATTTTAATCTTTCATTAATTATTTAAAATAATTATCTAAAGGTATTAAACATTAAAAATTTTCCTACCCACAAAATATTGTGGGTATTGTAATGTTGAAACAAATTAACACTATTTAAAAACCCATATGCAAGTATTGCAAAAGAGATAAAAAAACCCCAACAACTATTAGAAAACATGTACGTAGGTATTATAACTTGAACCTAAACATGATGTAAATAAATTTGTCATGATGCAAGTATTATAATGGATGTAAGAAAAATTCAACAACTATTTAGGAGACCTATATGCGGATATTACATGTTTAAATGGCCTTATGGAAGTAGAATATAAAGGATGTAGATATTGCATGTTTAATTTCATGATGATGTTAATAAGTTAATTAGAATGCGAGTATTGCTTCAAAAATCTTTAGGTGATGTGATTTCTAATACATTAGATGTAGGTATTGCATAATGCACATGATTGATCTTTGTAAATTTTAAACAAGTTAATTATAAAGTGTGCATATGGGACTATTTAAATTTTGATTCTTATATCTAAAACACTAATAAGATGATTAAAAAAAAGACATATATGATTAACCATATACCCATCAAACAAATGTGACTAGAAGAAATTGTTACATTAATAAAATATGTAAAAAAATGGGTGGATCAAAAAATGCTAAAAAACCCAATGAAAAAAAAGGTTTTTTTATAGTATATCAAGGACCAAAATTCAAAAAATGAGTAGTCCAAAAAATGGAAACCCTAAAGTGGAAACCTTGAAACCATATCTATAAGTTATGTTTAACTTGGTAAGTAATTATCACCTTAATATCCCTTGTTGTGTGATGAACAATGTATAGTTGTCGATGTTGCATATTGACATGAACTATAGTTGTAACAAATTCCTCCTTTGTTGTGCCATGAACTTTATAAACACCCAAAAACATCAAATTGAATTCTAACACACCTTGGATAAAACAAATTTATAAAAAAATAACAAACATTGATTATTATTTTTCCTTACCTTCCATGAATCATTTTATATTCATAGAAATCTAATACAACTATCAATTATTGTTCGACTTGCTTTAATGGACTTTCAATCTCAAGTTTTGACATCCCATGCCATTTTCAATTTTCATGCATATGCGAAATAGGTCGATCGAATCATCTCTTGTAAATATTTGTCCTTTTCCATTTGTGATGTTACATCTCGAGGCATGTTTCCACACCCTAGGCATTTAGACCCAACACTTATAATAATTGTTATAAAAATAACTTGACCAAAATTGGTTTTGGTAATGGTGGACATTATTGTGTAATAATTATCAGTTCATCCCATTTGTGTTAGGCTTTGGCATGAGCGTGACTAGTAACCTTTTGATCATTCCACCTCTACACGGCCATGACATTTCCCAAGATATGAATGTTCATTTTAGTGTGGTCTTGATGTTGAAGATCTTTTTAAAAAGTTGAAGGCTTCCTAGGTTTGGCCTTTTTTACCATTAAACCATGCACCTCCTTCAAATGTTTAGTTAATAACCACTTGGTAACATATGCAATGATGTAATTGTCAATTTTACGTCCCCAATTTTGACCCGTCCTTATGAACAATATCACGTGGACAAAGGGTTGTTGGTGGCTGAATGTGGTTAATTCCAATTTCTGGACCTAAACCACAAACCCCCAAAAAATAAATTTTTATTTTTTAATAAAAAATTTAAACCCTAAACCTTAGAAACAAAATCATATAACAAAATGTAGGTATTGCAAATAAGACTAAGTTATTGCAATAAAAAAAATTCAAAAAAAAGTCCTACACCTTCCATTAAATGATGAAAGGTGCGGGTATAATTAAATATAAAAGTTTTGTACAAAATTTTAAAATCAATTTAATAAAATTTAATTTATGTAAATTTGGAATTATTCTAACCTACCATTTCTTGGTTGAAATTCCCAATTTGTTTTGGGAGGGATCTCATCACTTGGATTGGACATAGTCACCTGGGCTAACTCTAAATTACATCAAATACTTGTTTCATTAACTTTAGGTTCCCCAATTTTTAATTATGATGTAGCAACATTTTCTTTTTCAGTGGCCATTTCTGATGTAGTAACATTTTGCTCTTTAGTTGCCAATTTTGATGTAGCAATATTTTGCTTTTCAATTGTTAATTTTGGTGTAACAACATTTTGCTTTTGAACTTTTTGATAACAACAAACCTTTTTCAATTTCTTTTTCATACCCATTATAATCCTACATATCCAAATAAGAACCTTAATATACAACCATATTCAATTTTTTACCTTTTTCAAAAGACCACAACCATAAAAACGAACTGTTCCCCTTTTGAAAAGAGCACTAGTAGGAGTCGATGACAACATGTAGAAAAAAAACGACGACAAAAAGAAAAAGAGCGACGATACCCTTGTTGTCGCCTTCTTTGCAACAAAAGAAGGACAAAAGAAGATGACATTGCTATTGTTGTTTTTTTCACAACAAAACAAGAGAAAAAAGATGAGTGCCGTTGTCATTTTCATAGTGAAATAAACAAAAAAATAGACGATGACAACTATTGTTATTTTCTTTGTAGCAAAACAAAGAAAAAAAGACAATGACAATTGCCATCATCTTCTTCGCAACAAAAAAAACAAAAGAAACAACAACAAGCAAACAAAAACGATGACAATTGTTGTTGTCTTTTTTGCAATTAAAAAAAAAAAAAAAACATTGTTGCCATCATTTTCTTCACAGCACAAGCAAAAAAAAGACAATGACATGGCTATTGTCGTCTTCTTCGCAATAGAACAAAGGAAAGAAAATGATGACATTTGCTGTTATTTTCTTTGTAGTAGAACAAGCAAAAAAAAAGAAAAGATGACAGCTGTTGTCGTCTTCTTTGCAAGAAAACAAGGACAAAAAAAAGATGATGGCATTGTTGCCGTCATTTTCTTGTAGCAAAACAAGGAAAAAAAGAGATGATAACATTGTTGTTATCGTTTTCTTTGCAACAATTTTTTTTTTTGAAAAAATAAAAAAGGAAGAGAAAGGAGGGAGCTTACCTTCAAGCTCGAGCTTCTACCACTAAGTTGAAGCTCCAAACTCCCTTGTGTCTTCACATTCTTAAGCTTGCCTTGAAGCTTTGGTGATGAAGATGAGAAGAAGGAAGCTAAGCCGGGGGGAAAGAAAATGAATTCAGGTTTAGGAGGGGAAAACTTTGGGGCAGAGAAGAGGGTTGGAAAAAACCCTTGGCAAGGGAAGATGAAAATAAAAATGCCCTACTTGGATGTGTTTGGGTTCATCCCCAAAACTGCTTGAACAGCCTCATCCTGAGCTGGTGCACTAGTGGCTGTTGGTTCACTCCAGCCTGTCCACTCTACATTAGAACGAGTTCACACTTGTGCCAATGAAACAGGCCACACTAGTTGGACTTGAAACTAGAGTCTTAATTTAATTTATGTGTGAAATCGAAATCAAAATTATTCTAATTTATTTTTTGAAACAGTAAAAAATTGCCCAACATTGGTTGAGGTTTGATGCATCATTCTGTTCCCATCATTGGAAAGCCCATGATGAGCAATGGTGCAATGGGGTGATTCTGTCATGTTTTGTAACATTGTAATAGTTATTTAATATTGAATAATTTTGTCATTGCAAATTCAATAAAATCAAGACCAAAGTTGTTAGAGAAACTAGGGCATGTTTTTGACATACTTCAAAATCCCTTCAAAAGTAAGATTTTATGGAGGTGATTTCATACATTTTAGACCAAGGCGTTAGAGATATTGAACTCTAAACTGTTTTGCCATTCCAAATTAAATAAATTTAAAATTCATGTTCAATTAGTTGAGTAAGGAGTTCACATTTAGGCCAATAGACAGGCTACACCAATATTAATTCTGAAATTCTTTGCATATGAAGATTTGACTTCTTATGTTTCTCTTAATATTTTTGATACATGTACAAATTGGTTGCTCCAGAAGACCATATCTACCCAACACTGGTTCAAAGTTCAAACTGGCAAAGGAAATGTTCCATCAAGATCTTAAAAAAAAACTCACAATAACACGTGGTAAACATTCGTCAAAATATGGGACGAAAATGAAAACTACACTGTTTTGTTCGGTAGTCTCTCCCATACAACAGAAAGTCCCAATAAAAACGAAACCATCAATCTCTACCGGCAGCGGACAAACCCGACCCCCCTTCCTTCTACATAAAGCTAATAAATATGAAAAACAGAAAAGAAAGAAAAGAGAAAAAGAATTTGGCTACCGAAGTTGAAGGCAGTGATCATCAGCCCCTTTGTCCTTACGGGTTCACTCGCTGTTCCTCTCGCTGTCCGTCTCTTACACGCAGGTGGTGGAACAGTTGTGGATCCAAGGTTTTGCTTGTGAGATCGGAAGCGCAGTTAGTCTCAAAGGTCGTTAATTGGGTATCTCGCACTTTGCTGCTCTATCTTGTCTCAAGATCGGTTGACGAAGATAAGAGAATAATTGAGAGAAATTTTTGGCTAAAAGAGAGAGAGAGAGAGAGAGAGAGAGAGAGAGACGGTGTGGGGGGAAATATGGGGGAAGGTTTCGTGTTGTCGAAGCTGGGGATTCTGGTGGCGCAGCTAGAGTCGATAGTCCACTCGGGGTCTGTGAAGCCGCTGCAGCCGCTCCTTTGCTTCGATCTCCTGTCTGACCTTTTGTCGACTCTAGATCAAGAGAGCAAGGTAAGAAGCGATTGCTTGTATTTTCATGCCTGGTGAAATCTTGTTGCATGTTTGCTGATGGCATTGTTTTACCTACACAAGGAGGCACTCTTACTTTTGCAAGCTCTGGGGAAAAAATGGCTCTTGCCAAGCCTGCAAATACTCATATCTATGTGCCAAGTAGTCATTGTTCTGTTGGCGATTTGCGGATTATTGACGGCATGTGGACAGGACTTCGATTGGAGATGTCTTGAACGACTGGATATTGGATTTCCCAAGAAGTCCGGAGTTTGCTTACTTCTGAATCTAAACGAGTTTTGCAATCTCAGAGAGTTCAAAGTACCTTGTTGCAGGTTTAGGGCAGGTTCAAGTACTTTGTCACTATTATACAGAGTCCTCTGTTTAGTGATACATAAGATCAGAAGCAACTCCTGTCATATATGAAGGCAGCAGTGGAAATGAGTATTTTCTTTAAATGTTTGGTTCCAGTAGTTGATGACCTCAATGCAGTTGAAGTGCCCCTTTCAGATTCTTCTCCAAATTCATGTTCTATTTAGGCAGGACAATGTGCTGACAATCATATTGGTTGCAATCATGCAATGATTTTAGCTTCATTCAGTATGGTTTGATTATGACTCCTCCACCTGGGATGCTTGTCGTGGTGACCTTTGACAAGTGCTGTTGAGTAATTTTGGGGAGCATGCATGTAGTTTCTGATAGTGTTGGAGTTTACTTTGGTACAACTGCACTTTAATCAAGCTATAGATACGATTTGATTCAGGAGTCCCTGCTGCCCTACCAGAGAAAAGGAGAGGATGCATTGCAGGCATTGTTGTTGCTAGGAGTACGGCCACCAGTTCGACGTCTGGCTTCTGTATCCATGACGAGGTTCATACAGATGGGGGACAGTATCTCAATTTACTCAAGGGCAAGCAGTTTGCAGGGTTGGCTAGGTGACAAGGCAGACTTACGAAAATCAGAGCCAGCAGCTTGCATTGGTAATTTCAGAACATTTATTTTCTTGAAAACTATCAGCTAAAGGTCTGCTACTGCACACTTGCAGCTATGTTGCTAAATAATTTTGAAACTTGTTCCTAACCTAGCTCATTGCCAACCCTAATCCATGGCCAGTCCTTATATTGAAGCATCTGTCTCAATTCAGGATTATCAGCACTCACATGGTTTGTTTCAATTTCTATGTTGTAGGTCATAAACATAAAAATGTATGGCACCTTTAAAAATTTGGTGTGAAATTGCAGAGGTTCATGTGCGGATTGTGAGTCACTTGAGATCATTTATGGGTTTAGGCAGTCTGCATTCACAACTGACATTTATGGGGTTGTTGGACAAGCTTATGAAGATGTACTTAATTTTGTGCTGCTTCATACTTCCACCCACTGTTGGTTGCTGTATTGCAGGGGCTGCACAATGTCTAGGCTCTTTGTACCAAGCTTTTGGGGCAAGGATCACATCAGGGCTACTGGAGACAAGTAACATTGTGATGAAATTGATGAAGTCCTCAGAGGTAATTGGTATATTTCCTGAAAATTGTTCTTTCCCGATCTGGTTACAGCTGTGAATAAGCCTCTGGGTTATCTAGTTCTGTTCTTTCCCTGGAATGTGTACAGCTTTCCTTCACAAGCTTAAAGAAGCCATGATGAAGGAAAAAGCCAAGATGCTTTTACATTCAAGTCAGGTTGCAAAATAAATAGGCTTGGATCTTTGACCAGTTTAGCACCAAGCTGATGTCTTCAGCTTGGGTTGGAATAAATACATATGAGCAGGTTTTCATGAACATAATCTCACAATGTACAATCTAAGATTTTGAGGCAGCATGAAAATTGACTTCCTTTTGTAGATTTGAAAAATTGTTTATGCAATCGATTCTTGGGCAGGTTAGAGTTAGACAGGCCGCTCTGCAGCTGCTTAAGGATGCACTAGAGGGATCAAATGGTGGAGGGCCACTAGCTGCATATGTGGAAGCAGTGCGCATAATTTTGAGAACAGGAGCAAGTGACAAATCGTCACTTGTTAGAGCTACAGCAGCTGCCTGTCTGAGGGCTGTTGCAGTTACTGGTGGGCCTGGTGTAGGATCTGGAGGGCTTGAAGCATGCATATTCTTCTGTCTGAAGGTACTCGCTATATTGTGCAGTGAAGTGAGAATGGCTTATGGGTCTTTCTGCTTCCTGTTTCATTAGTTAACTGACTGATCTTGTAACTGCTGTATCTGATTCAAACATCTATGGGTTCGTGACAGGCTTTAGAGGACAATGCTCAAGCAGTGCGGGATGGCTTTGCTGCAGCACTTGGGGCTCTTCTTGCCCTTGGTCTGAATCCTAATGCTCAGGTTTCACCTACAGCAATTTGTATTGCTTTCATTGTTTCATCCATAGACCATGTGGCCTCCAAATTAGATTGCATGCCAATTTCTGAAAGGTGTTACTTCTCTGGGGAGGGAAGAAACATCCTGGACATGGGAAAAAATATTTCTCAGGTTGTAACTGCCTTTGAACAGCCTGGGGATACCTCAATGCTTTCCCTGTGTGGAGACTTCTATCTTGCTTCTGTGTCACAATACTTTCTGCTGCTGTGCTTTAGGTTCAGCCTAAGGGCAAAGGACCACCTGTTCCGCCAAAGCATTTGGAGGGAGCTTTGCAAAAGCATTTGGTCAGTCCCTTCTTGAGAGGTATTCGAAGTCCTTTGAAACAACATAGGATGTTACTGTTTTAGCAACACTTGTGTTCTTTCTGATTCCATTCCATCTTCTTGTCTTTCTTTTTGGGTTGACATTTGCTCCGCTTCCCTGGGGCTGCTAGCATCAACCTCATACTTTTTCTGTCTTTCACCTGAACAATTGTTGTTGATCCTCCTCTCTATATGCTGATAAGCAGAGAAATGATCCACAGCTTTTTCACATATTGTCTTGCCTGTTGTGGTTAACATGGCTGGCTACAGATTCAAAATGCTCCACACGCAAAGCAATTCTTTTTGAAACTTGGTAGAGGCATGTATGCTAGTGGCAGTAATTGATTTTGAGCACAAAAGTAGATTGAGAACTTGCCACTAGCAATACTTTGTAGATTGAGAATTTGCCACTTACAAACAATGTGATGTGACAGCATCAGGTTCTCGATGCAAAGATGTTCGAGTTGGTCTGACAATGGCCTGGGTAGCATTTTTGCAGGTGTCTTCATACCTTATGCTTCTCAAGTGATCTCTTGTCCATTCATGTGGCTTATGCTTCTGTTTCTTTCTCAGTTTGCTTTGCATGATGTTTTTATTGTGTATAGGGAGAGGCATTTGTTTGGGTCATTTGGGTTCAGCAAAAGAATCAGACAGGCCTCAGCCTATGGAAGCTTACTTGTGTGTCTTCAGAGAATGCATTTGTCTTATGGGCATAACAATGTGGAACTCTCGAGTTTGGGGATGGAAGCTATCAGTATGCTCACTTCTAGCACAGATGCTCATGCTCAGGTACTTCATCTTCAAGTATCAGATCACTGTGGCAAGAGCTTTCTGTAGACAGTTTAAAGTTCAGGGGCATGTGTGTGGAATACAAATTATTTAATAAGTGCATGAACAAGGAATATTTTGAGTTACTTCGAGCTTTTAGGAGATGGAGGTTGCCTTTGTGCATGATGATTTAGAATTCTAGTGGATTGGAGGTTAGACACACTTTGATGGTATTCTTTTACATGAGAGTGGTGGAGGTGCAATATTTGGAGTAAAGTTCTTGTACAGGCCAAAGCATCAGATCACCTAGCTAGAGGGCTGCTGATATTGGGGCTGTTTATACTCTTAAAGTAGCTTTCATCATGGCCATGGACAGGCATGTGTACTTTACATTCTTCGTGTTGGGGTGGTTGAGCAAATGGGTGAGCCAGCACAAAAAGAATTTACACTCTTACTTACAAGGGAGGTCAGTGTCTAACAGCTGTCCTCAATATGTTGATTGTACTTAATTGCTTTTTAATTAATATGTTTGTGATATGCCCTAGCCTATGCCTCTTGGATTGAATGAAGGAAGAAATGAAACAAATGAGTAATTCACAACAATATGAGAAGATCAATGCCCAGTCAACAGTTTGGAGAGCCAATGGAGTACAGAGTCTTGTGGGAGGAGTCCTAATAAGCCACTATGAAAAATATTTCTTTGGTTTGGTTGTCTTGGTTGGCTACTGACATTTTTTCAGGTCTTGAGAAATTCCTTACTGATTTGTTTGATGTTTCTCTGGGTTTTCTGCATATAGACTTATCCTTAGCACTATTGACAAAGAGCATGATGTATTTGAATAATTTTGCAGCTTTTTGGTTCAGACAACAGCTCTCCTAGGCTGGTGGTTATACTTAGGACAGTTGCACATCTCTTGATCACTCTTGGAGAGGTCTGTCTCATCCCCAGAGATTTTTCTATGATTAGTGTTAATCACTATCTTTTTTTGTCTTTATTCCTTAACTAGTTGATATGCTGCATGCAGAGTCTTCTTTGAAATAGTTACATTTTAATTGTACTGGAGGTGTTCATAATTTGGATCCATCATATTGTTCCAGTGAGTAGGTTGAAAGCCAATATCAGGGTATTTCTTGTTTTGGGGACTTGTTTGTCTTGTCCTTTAAGCTGATGATTTATTATGTTTCTCCACCATGAATCATGAAACTGGGTGTATTGGAATGTTTTTACAGAGTTGTAATGTGATAGGCATCTAATTAGAAATCTAATGTTTTGTCAAGGAGCTCAGGGGATATGTGGAACCTCCACATTTTTACCATTTCTTCCTTGATGTGAATGTAGGTCTCACTGGCTTGCAGGGAGGCCCTGGACGACTCCTTGGTGCAGACACTCTCCAACTCCTCCATGGCTGTAAGTAACTTGCACCTTTGCAGAAACATTTACACACAGCACTACTTCTTGAGGGTGGACTATCACTCAATGGTGCACTTTTCCTGGTTTGAGATTACAATATATGCATTTTGTTAGCACCCTTTCAATTATTGAAAACACAAAATGAAGACTCTAGATTGGTTGAATGTTGGCTTCGCTCTTGCCATTGCAGGTTCGAGTTGAAGCAGCCCTTACACTTCGTGCTCTTTCTGAAGTTGACCCTGCTTGTGCAAACAACCTCTTGTCTTGTGGTGTGACATCCCTACGAGCTTTGCGTGAGACATTGGTTGTTGAAAAAGTACAGCAACATTCTTCCTTTCTTTCTTTCATGTCAACTTCTAATTGCATGACCACAATAGAGGTGAAGAATAATTACATCATGTGAAATAAATGTCCTCTGTTTTGTGGAGTGTACCTTTGGAGCCCATCTTTTGTGGCTACCAATGTGAAGTGAATAATCACAATGGGTCTTGTCTAACCTCATTGGAGCCTGAGGTGGAGCATTTGTTGAATAAGGATATGTGGATAACTGCAGCTCCTGTGGGATTGTTATTAGCACATCTTCTCCACTTGGATGTGTGAGTGGAATTTATGGACAATCTAATCCATCTATTGTTGGGAGCTGCTGCAGGGTGACAGGCTGCGGCTAGCGCTGGACTCACTGCATGGACAAGCAGCCATGTTAGCTGCCCTGCTTGCTGTGTGTCCCAAGCTTCCGCTTGGAGTACCATACAGGTGATCATTGACTTCTTTTTTGTCACTAGGGTGCTGCTTGATATGGTCTCTTTCTCTATTTCACAGATTATATGTCCACACCAGTTCCTGTCCCCTAGCTCTGCAGAACTATGCTGTTTTGGAAGTTAACAATCAAAACTTATTATCTAACAATTTCTATGGTCATCTTTCTTCTCCCTGACCTGCCAAGTGAATGTCAATGAAATTCCTTTTCTTCTTTCTGATGATTCCTGCTTTTGCTCTTTTCTCCTTGGGGTCTCTGATTCCTCAAAACTGAACGTGTGAATTGGGCCTCAAATTGTTAATCACTTTGATCCAAGGAAATTGTCATTATGATGAGGTTTTACCATCAGTAAAATTTCTTTTCTTTGTTCGGCTCAGCCATTTTGCTTGCCTCATAGGTCAATAGATGTAGAAACTGAGAGGAACCTGTCAATTGTTGGGTGTTTATGCAGACTACCTTCAACAATCTTAGATGTTGCCAAGGCAATGGTTTTTCAGCCTACTCGCAACTCTATCTCAAGGGTATGTGAAAAGGAGGCAGGCTGGATGTTGATTGGAGCATTGGTAACATCAATGCCGAAGCAGGTGTGTTAAATCAAGGACCATGTCATTTCTTATCATATTTTAGTGTTGTATGGTATCTTTGCATTTCAAAAGCGAGGCAGTTGGTTTCTGCAGTTTGTCCAAATCTCATTCCCTTGGTCTGTAAATTGTTGAAGGCAAAAAGTTATTTACCCATGATAAGAAATCTCTTTAGATAAAGATATAGTTTTTTCCTCAAATTTTGCATCTTGAATGGTGGGAGATTCAAGTACTATGCCTCAGCTGACCAGTTTCAGCCTTATGTGTCAGAATATGCTAGTGTTATGTTTGTGGTCTATCATGGCACCTAGTTGCTGCTATTCATGATGAATGTGCTTGGTCTGACACCCATAAGATTATGACTGCTTGTGTTATTTTTATGTTAGTTTGAGTTTTGTGGAACTGGTGGCCTTCAAATTGTTGTTTTGGAGTTCCCTCTACAATCTCATAGATGTGTTTGTGTGGCTTTTTAGCCAATTTCTGCATCTGAGTTGTCATCAGTGATGTGCTTGAAGGATATGGTCAGGGTGAAGGAGGCATCAACCACTACCCTCTATGTCATAGGCTGCAATTGACAGATACCTTCAAAGCATATATTGTGGAATTTTCTCTTCAATCTCATGGATATATTATTAAGTTTGTGGTCTGTCTGAAACCAAGTTTGAATCTTGGCTGTGGTGGTAATGCTGACAATCTGTTGCTTTGTTTAGGAACTTGAGGAGCAAGAGCTGGAGATAATTGCATTGTGGACCATTGAATTTGGGAATAATTACCAGGAGCAGCTAAAGCAGGCAGAGAACAACTTGGCTGCACATTTAAGGTTTGGATCCATCACCATGGGAAAGATTTTTTGACCTGTCTGGTTTGGATTCTATGGTTGCTTGTCTACATACTCAAGTACGGCCTTAGACTTCAAACATATTGGTTTGTGATCAGTCTCAGAATATGATAGGGATGGTGAAGGGGGTGCTGAAGCTTTTCTTTTGACAGAGGAAACTGATCTTTTTGTGAGCTTCTTGGAAAACTAGGACTCTGAAGGATCTGTTTTGGTTTGCAATGAGAACCTGCAGTGGATGGACTGCAGCCATGGAGGCATTGACTGCTTTTGTGAAGAGTTATGTGGTTCCCAATTTAATGCAAAGTGATGGAGCAATTCTTTTGCAACCCATTCTTGGCTATCTTACTGGGTACTTTTCAGCCTTTTAATCAGGTTTAGGCCCGGCATCAGTCTAATATATAGCATTGATGCCCAAATCATGTGACATTTCTGCACTTGAAACCCTATGCATGCATCATTTACTTGCTTTCCTTCTCATGAATTTGGAGCACGCTCAGACTACCACTTTGATCTACCTATTGATATTTGTGCAGAGCGTTAAGGTACTTGGCCTCTTCAACACTGCAGCAAGCCCCACAGTCACTGAAGCCATCTGTCGATCTGTTTACCATCAGGACTCTCAGGGCTTTTCAAACAATTCCTGATCCTTACATATATAGACATGATCATGTGGAACTCCTGGCTATATGTTCTCTTCCCTTCAGGTAAACTGCCTACTGTAGGAGCCCAATATGTTGGGGGGTGAGGGAGACAGAGTTGCAAAGAATATTATGAAAATGAACTTCTCTTTGAAGTTGTCTTGATTAACCTGTTACTAGCTGCTACACAGATGATGCTTCATAGCTGATCTGAAAGAGATGTTCTAATCAGCACATTCAGTTTCCATGTCTTTTTAGCATGTCAATAGTGAACCAACGGTATTTCCCTTCATCTTTACATAGCACCTTGTAAAATTCCCTGCATTTATATTTGGTTTCATTTTGTTGCTTGATTGTCTCTTGCGATCTTTTATGGCATATGTGTGGATCCACATATGGGATTCTTCAGATGTGGTACATACTTACTTTCTGTTTGATGTCAACTGTAGGGAACCTGAAAAGTATGTTGCTAGCTCCTGTCTGAGAGAGCTTCTAGATCACAGGGATGCATCCCTTGGACCCTGGGTTCCAGGAAGGTAGTACTTGTTCTGATGATGCTGTTTATCCTGTCACATTCTTGTTATAGTAATGCTGATAGCTGCCTGCTCAACAGCGAAATGAGTCCACAGAGAGGTTTGCTTCATTGTTGATTTGGCAAGAACTCAAGTTTTTGCCCTTTTCTTCAGAGACAATTTTGAGGATGAGTTGCGAGCATTTGAGGGAGGTGCAGATGGGCTCTTGCTATGTGTTTGGGATTATGAAGTGCCTGCTTTTTCTCAAGTAAGTGTTACCCTTGCAGTAGTATCTAAATGAATCCTGAATGGGGGAATGTTCCTCAGACTGATTTTTGCAATAAGTGGTTTTCATTGCTCATATAAACTTTATGGGGGCCTTCTTGATGCACATCCAGGAATGAAGTTGTCAAATTTGCTGTGTAACATAGTATTCCCCTTCACCAGACAATACACCAGACAACTGAAGGATCAACTCCTAGAAAGTGGTGTGAATTTGGTTGGGGTTGGGTGGCAGCCTCTTTCTCTGGCAACAGTACTTGTTGATGATATGCTTCTCTGCTTTGGGAACATTTTTGCTACCCAGGTAAGAACTCTAGTGCTATTGACAAATGTTCTGGACTGTGCTACTTTATTTTGACCAATTTGCCGTTGATTCATGTCCTCACTTTGTATTGTCACTATGACTTGGTTGCCCCTTGCTTCCATTCTCCTTAGAGTTGGGAATTTCTTTGGCAGTCTGAAAGAAACAAGCTGCAGCTGCTTGAGCTCATGGCAAACAAAATTAGTGGAAGAAAACAAGTTTGGCGAACTGCATTTATGTCCAATGTGTGCGTCGCCCTGCTTGGGGGCCTTAAGGTATGAATTGCTAGTGGGGATGATTCAAAAGAAATTCTGGCCTACAGTATACAGGATGTTAGAAGGCAAGAGCAGTTAAAACCCTTCCTAATAATTATTAATTCTTCTTACAGAATCCTTCTGAGCAATTGCAAGAAACCAAAACCTAATATAATTTTGCTGATGGCTGTTTCATCAACCCTCCCACACATATGCAGGCATCAGTTGGTATGCACTCTCAAGGAACTGAAGTTGAGGCACTGAAGCAGTTGAGAGAGATCCTTTTGGTATTTAAATCTGGTCCTGCTTGTGGACTCTGTTGTCTGTTAGCTTTCCCATTTTCAAACTGGATGTTGGTTATTGCTCTTCTTTCCCTCTCTGTGTGGTTGTGACAAATATTCCACAAAATTTGTTGTTGAACATGCTGACTTGTTAGTCTGTTTACAGCCTTTTACCAATAGTTGAATATACATGTACGGATGTGCTTTTTGGCAGGGTATTTTGGCTGAAGAAGGAACTTCATCAGCAGAGCTACGTGCTGCAGCAGAAGGTTTAGGAGTCCTTGCACGGGTGGGGGGTGATGTTTATGCTGCCCGCTTGGTATGTTAGCTTTCTACCTTTTGGTCAAATGTGGGTAGGATTTCCCTTGTGTAATCAGAGAAGTGTAATTGCAATTTGATCTTTCTGTATACCAGAAATCTTGTGTACTCTTTGAAATAATTTGGGGGTGTCTTACTGCTTATTTGGAGACCGCTTATCTTGATCTCAAACTTTCAGTGCACCTTCAGAAGACAGTGTACCTCAGGGACTCTTAGTTAGCCTGTTATTTGGTTCTCTGAGTTTTTTAGTCCATCATTAATGATGATACTTGTACTTCCTTAAATTGTAGAGATTGGTGTGGGTATATGTCTGTCATTAAACTTGGAGATGACTTCATTAAGCGGCCATGTAGTTCAGGAGGTGAATATCTGTATATTCTGTTAATTGGGATAAGGAAGCTTCTTCTTATCATTCTTTCTGAATGTGAGCAAGTAATCTGCTGTTGTTGCAGGCACGCTCTCTCATAGCCAATGCAGTTACTGCACAGAATGCTGTGCATAAGGGTTCTCTAGCACTTGCCCTTGGATGCATTCATCGCAGGTAACAGCTATGCTTTTTGATACTTGCACAGAGTGTCAAGGAGGTAAAAGCTAGGTTTCTTGGGATCTAAATCACCCCACCCTCCAAATTCAAGGCCACCTTAGCATATTCCCAGGGAGGGTAAGGGATGGTCTCAAAACACTTGCACCTTTATGACCCCATGGAAGAGGCATGTTTTGTGGGGGACCCGCCTGTATGTTAAATATGGCAGATCCTTTGATTTATTTTCTTTTATTTGGAAATTGGCCAATTGAGGATTGAAGGAGTGAATTGTCAATTCATATAATCAGCCATTTCTATTTTTATGGGTGATTATTTTGGCCTGGAATCACTTCCAAAAACCTTTAGCAGGATTTCCATCTTGGGGGCAGTGGTTCTGGGGGTGATTTTAAGGGCCATGGACCTTGTTTAATGAATTTGTTTCTTAAGAGACTGACTGGTGCTGACCTGCTCTGTTTGTCAGGATATTTCATTGTGAAGATAAGAAATTACTAGAGGAACATTAAATTTGATATTAATTGCTATTCTGTGCTGACTTGCATGCCTTGATGATCTTTCCAAAACAAAGCAGCAAGAAAGGAACTGTGGTTACAAATTGCAGAGACGTTGAAACTTTTCTGTTGCAGCACAGTTCTGTGTTATCTGTTCTGAACACAGCTGACCAACTAGGTGATGATGCTCCAATTAAGAGCACACTCTTGCTCTGTCTGGTCAACTTATCCTGAAGTGGATTGTGTGGCTTGAGTGCACAGTGTGGGAGGGATGGCACTTTCAACACTGGTACCATCTACAGTGCAAGCTATGTGTGGGCTAGCAAGAGACCCAACAGATTTGCGTCATATTTGGGTGCTTCATGGCTTGTGGCTTACTGCTGAAGCTGCTGGTCTGTCTTATGTTCCCTATGTACAGGTGGGGTGCTTGACACTTCTCTGGGGTGTGCATCTATATTACTTAAAAGTTTCTGGTTCTTTGTTGCAGAATATGGTAAATGACCATGTTTTAACAGTGGTGGTCAATTTTTGGATTGGGTTACATAACTGGGAAAATATATAGAGCTATGATACTCAGTGTAGATCAGAAGTAGTAGAAGAATGAATGCAGTCTTATGTTTGCTGGAAACCCATAAGACCTGTGGGGTTGAGAATCTTTTTTCAGAGGAGTCTGGAGCATAAAGGTACTAGTGTAGACTCTTGATGGTTAAGTCCAGGAGGGAAAGGTTGTTTTGGTCCTGATATGTGTGGTTGGTGGTCAGGCAACCCTGTCTCTTGTTATGGATCTACTTCTCTCAGATGACCATGCATCACCAGAGTTGGGACAAATTACTGGTCGTCTAGTCAATGCGATTGTGGCAGTACTTGGGCCAGAGCTCTCACCCGGATCTTCATTATTTTCTCGATGCAAGGTAGTGATTTGACATCATTTTGCCTAACAGAAATGCAGATTTAATTCAGCTATGTTTGCATCAGGTTTAGGATTTAGGGTTTAGGGCTCATGTTTGAGAGCACTGTTATATGGGTTTGGAGGCTGTGCACAAATTCCTGTCAGCAGAACTCCAGTTTTGGTACATTCAATCATTTGAAGTGTGTCTCATCACAGTCTATTGTCTCATTGCAGACTGTTGTCTCAGAGATAAGCACTGGAGAGGAGCCAGCAACCCTCCTGGAGTAAGTTCCTGTAAAGTTTGTGAATGTTGTCACAGATAGTCTTCTTGCTTTCAAACTTGAGAACTTTAGACTTTTGTGCAAATTTCATTTGACTGGAAGCATTTGGGAGGATGACAAGCCTGTGTCAGTTGTGGATTGGCTGTGTTGTCCTGAATTTCTCATGTGTGATCTTGTCAATGTATCAGGTGTGTAATGTTCACTCAGCAACTGGCACTATTTGCTCCACAGGCTGTGTCTGTTCATTTGCATGTGCAGACACTTCGACCTTCACTTTCCTCGAGACAGGTTTTTGGTTTCTAATGACATGACCTTCCTTTACAGCCCAACCTTTTCACAGTGTTGAGAAGTGCTTTCACTGTCATGGGACTTGGGTGTGGTCTAGATTCATCAGATTTAACATATACAAGCTAAGTGCCTCTGGTGATTCTCCTGATTTGCAAGTCGGTATCAGTATGTTGCTTTCTTGGTTTATGAGGTCTTTGAATTATATTTCATAGAAATTACTATTTCCCATTGACCATTGGATGCACTATTGCACAATCATGTGTCTTCATGATAGGTGGTTTGGGAGTAGATTTGTTTGGCAGCATTAAGAGGCAATGAACCAGGGAAGTTAATGTTGAATGTCTTGTCCTTTGACATGTAGGTCAGCCCAGGCTCTCCTTGCTTTTTATTGGGTTTGGTTCTTAAAGTGGAAAGATGTATCTTTACAAGTAAGACCTCTAGGATTGGTACCAAAAGTAATTATTTATCCTGTTGCTAGGTAATAACATATGAATCTGTAAAATATAAGCAAATATTGATGAAGCTAGGCCTTTTAAAACCAAGTCCACAATTAAACAAATCTTGAAAGTGTAGTTGTTCTCATACATGGCATGTACATGGTGCCTCCACAATTTGAATGTTTTGACTTGTATCAGTTGTCCAGATCCAAGAAGTTAACCAGGTATACAGTTGTCTTATGCTGAAGTGGTGTTGTATCCATCTGTAGTTAAGGTGAATATCAAAACCAGGATCAGTGCATAGGCCAGCATTCTAGTCCTTTTGGGTTTCTCTGTGCCAGAGCCATCAGTTCACTAACTGTGTTCATTGGTTCTATAGCCATGTTCTTTGAAGTTAATCATTTGTCTATTGTATGGGCATCCTACTGATCAGGATCTGGAAAAGTTGTTCGGTCATTTTTGGCTAGTAATTTAGGAAATTGCATGCACCTTACTACCACCCTTTGGTTATTGTGGATACAGCCTACTCTTCGGCAAGCAGCAGTTGCAACACTTCGCCATCTTTCAGAACGAGATCCAGTATGTTGAGATGCTAAGTCTCTCCAATGCTTTCTGATTCATGCTTGAAAGATAGCCAGTGGAATGCAGTGTCCTGTTGTACACCATGCCAGTGAAAACTATGATGAAGATCCAATGGAGGAGGAAATCTTGCTTTGTAACTCTTGACTTTCATGATCTGGGGGGTTACATCCATGTCTCTATGTGCAGGTTTCCCTTGTTGTTGAACAAATAGAGGAAGACCTGTTTGCAATGCTTGACAATGAGACAGATGAGAGGTGGTCTGCCACACTCCTCACCCTTTATGCTTCTCTGGGATTAGCCTTGCACTTTAGGTAGTCCCAGTTTGGAGTACTTTCATGCCAAGGAGTTTTGTAGTTGTTTTTGGCCTAATTGTTTTTGTAAGTTGACTCTCTGGGCTGTGAAGTACACTAATAGTCATTTGATGAGTGCCTTGAGAATCTCTTAGCCTCATCCTTGACTGTTCACAGACTGCATGGCAGTTACATCTTTGAAGTAGTGTACCACTTCTATTTTGTTGCATGGTCAATACCAGGATCGTAAAGAGTGTACGCCAGACACTTGAGCGACTACTGGAGGCAGCTTGTCCTTCCTTCCCCTCACGTTGGCTCCACTTATGCCGTAATGTGGTGAGATTTTTTTCCCCACAATTTTTGGTACTCTCTGATGAAATTCCTTAGAAGCCTCTGTCTGAAGGGGGACTGCAAGCATGTGCAATGTTCAAACACCCGTTTTTCTTTGTTTCATGGTGGTAGGATATTGCAGCAGTTGTGAAGAATGATCAACCTTAGTTATGTAAAAAACATTTCTGGTTCCAGAGAATCTGACTGCTTGACTGATGGATTCTGATGACTGTTGTTTGTATACATATTGGTGGACTCATTAGTTGCTTACAACTGTAGTTGAACCACTGGGTTGGGTTCATGGTATATTTGGTTCTGGTTTTCATTTCCTAAAGGAACTGCCACTTAGCTACGGAATGACAGTGAAACTGGCCCCTATCCAGATAGCAGTCTCAAAAAACAGCTTTACTTGCTCAAATTTTCTAAGTTTGGTTCTAACATTGTCAGAAGACATAATGACAGGTTTCTTTAGGCAAGCAGGGTCAGCACAGGGTGGTAATTTCTTTCTTTCTTTGGTGGAACATAACTGAGCATGTGAGTGGGTTGTAGGTTTTGGCAACTTCATCAACAAAAACTGCAGGAGCTGGTTATCAAGGGGGTGATATGGCCTCTGGTAGCCATGAAGAATTGGGACATCAAGATGAAGTTGCCAAGGGTGAAGACATTGAAGGCATGATTGTAAGCAGTGGCATGGGACCTCCTTCTGGAAAATCTGAAAGCAAGGGAAAGGACAACCACATGCCCCGCTATAAAACTCGCCTTTTTGCTGCTGAGTATGCCATTCAATATTGCCATTTACTTCTGCAGCTCATTTAGCTGGATTTGTCAATCTTCAACATTGCATGTTTGCTTCGTGACTAGTGCATTTGTTGTTGACTGTTTGTTGCTTCTCCATGAACTGTTAAGTCAACAGTGAAACACATAATCTGAAGTTTCCAAATGTGTGGCTCTTTGTCATTGGTCATATATGCCTTAACCACAGTTATATAGGTCAGATGCTTTTCTTGCATCACATGTTTTCATTTGTTCTTTGGTTGCAGATGCTTAAGCCGTCTACCAATAGCTGTGGGCACAGAGCCTACACATTTTGATTTCATGAGGGCTAAAGAACAAAAGAGTGGTGACTGGCTAGTACTGCATCTTGGAGAGCTTGTTGCTCTTGCTTATCAGGTAAAAGTTAGTGCTGGCTTAAATTTGGACTGTCTTTGTTGTTTTGAGATCTTTTTTCTGACGTCTTGTCTAAAGTTCTGTTTTGTTGCTTCTTCATTGAGTGCCTCTTTCAGCTGCATGTCAGATAATTGACCATGTTGGATGCCCTACCAGCAAATATAGAGCCATGTTTTAGAAGATCATTTCCTTGGTTTGCTCACCTATGAAAAATTACCAGTTTTGGACAGGTATCAGAATTTGCCCAGGGTTCATAAAGTCTTGACCATCAAGTACAGAAAAATCTGAATGCCTGAGGGCTCTGGAAAATTATTGTTGATAGTGTATTGGATATTGGTGAATTTTGGAAAAGTTGATACCTCCCAACACTGTTTGAAACCTTCTCCTGTAACATTGCCTATGTTGATACCTCCCAACACTTTTTGAAACCTTCTCCTGTAACATTGCTATGTGACATCCATGTTTAATGTTCATCAATGTGTGTTGCATTTTTTGTCTTGGTACATGTCACCTTCAATACTACTTTACAAATTGTCAAAAAAGCCTTTTGATGTGGATTCTTACCCTTTATAATGCTATTGTGTGTTGTATCAGTTGCGTATATGTTACTATTTGCTAAGTATTTCATTGGGCATTTTCAATCATTTTGGCCTCTGAATAACTCTGTAACACTGGTCATTGCAATTTGCAGGTGGCCACTGGAATTCTTGAAAGTGTGAGGCCTAAGGGAGTGGAGCTTTTGGATGTCATTCTTGATAAGGTAAATCCTGATGATTTTGGTGATTGTTCTGAAAGCCTTTGCAGGGTGGAGAATGAATGCATGAATGAATCCTATGCTTAAATGTGGAAATCTCTGAGTGGAGTGGGCTGTTGAAAATGAACCAGAAGCAGAGAATTGGGTCTGCAATGTGAAAATGAAGCCCCTTAATATGAAGTTTGCCTAGAGGGCTAAATTTGACTGCAAGGGGCCACCTCAGTCTAATGATTGTCTGCACATCATGCAATGTAGATGACTGTTTTCATTTGTGAAGTACCACAAAACATTTCTTGAACATTAGAAGTGGGTTTGTAACTGAACATGAACTTGAAGCTTGTTAATCTCATCAATTGCCCAAGTCCAATAGGATGCACAGCCATCCCAGGCCTCAGTAATCTCATGAAATCTCCACATTTATGATTCTTTTATTAGTTAACATCCGCATCAACATCAGTGAATCTTGTAAGATGAAGTTAGAGAGGATATCTATATGCGTTCTTTGGGGCTTTTATGGTGGAGCTCTTCTGTGTTGGCCATGTAAAAATATCTGCAGCAATAAATTTTTGCTTTCTGAGTAGCTCATCTACTACAGTTCACAGTATTTTCCTGAAGGTCTTGCCTTCTATTGGTGAAGATAGTACAACATATCATGGATCTGATCTTGGCATCTGTATTTTGAATCTGGAAAATATAATCGGGGTATCGGGTTTTGGGTGTGGTCTCAATATGTGTTGACATGTGATGACTTGGATTTCAGTTTGGAAAAACTGAGGACCCTGAATTTGAAGGTCACCTTCTGCTTGAACAATACCAGGTTAAATGGGATTCCTAACTTATCCAGGCAACTCTATTTGGAACTGCCAAAGGCTTGTTGGAGGCTTGACTTTATGAAAAGATTTGAACTTAATTTTGAGGGGTTCAGTAGCTCAAGAAATTTCAGGCTCCATAAGGGTGACTGTCATATACTGAAATTTTTGTGGGATTTTGTTCCAGGCACAGCTAGTGTCAGCTGTTCGGACAGCACTGGAGCCATCTGCAGGTCCTCTCCTTATGGCAGCAGGATCACGGCTTGCAGCCAGGGTAAGTTCAAGCTGAGTTACAGCTAAGTTTCTGTCATCATTATTTCCAGGTGTTGTTGGTTATGTTCAAGAGACACATAGTTTGTCCACCACATTCAAGATTTCCTCAGTTAGGTAGATTGAGATTTTTTGTTCTGGGTTGTTCCTTGTCCACCTCTGTTATTGTGCTCTTAGTCTCTTGCACCTGCCATTGACCAATCAAAGACCCTATCACAGCTGTTTATTACCTGCTTGGAACAGATTTGAAGAGTATATAGTTTTGTTTGATGTTCTTCAGGATTGCATTGTGACAGATTGTGACTAGTGGGGTTGCTGGTGGAGACCATGAAGTACTACAGCGCATCTTTGCTCTCATTTCCCGGCCTCTTCTTAAATGGGAGGATCTTCGTATACCTTCATATGCAGAGTGGGTTAGCTGTAAGGTGAGCTCTGTGATGATGTTTCCATCAATTTGCGAATCATGCAAAAGGATGAACTGCCTTTTACATTAAATAATTTGAGTTCACAATCTAATCAGATGAATAAGTTGGATGTTGCCAGGTGCAAGTCAGTCTCTTAGGAGCTCATGCAGCTGTCAAGACCTATGCCTTTGCATGCTCAAAAGAAGGTTCTTCGCATGCTCCAGATGGCTTGGTTCTACTTCCTCTCCTGCTTCCCTACTCTAGCTTTCTTGCTGGCTGCTGGGTTGGCTTACTCAAGGATTACACCGCAATCTGCACTCAATGGGCGACCAAGATGCAGGTGCAAGTCTTATGAGTTTTTGATGCACTGTTTCCAAAGTGTATTCAGCTATATGTAGGTTTCATGACAAATTTGCTTATGATGTGCAGCCTCGATATGAGCCTTTTCTGGATGGTGTCCAGCTAGCAGCAATTGCAACACTAGTGCTGCCCCTTTTGACAGAAGCATGGCCAGTGGTTCTGGAAGCAGTAACTGTGGATGCTGTTCCTGAAGTATCTGAAGATTCTAAAGTGAAGGCAAATGGCAATACTGGCACAGGCAGACACTTTGTAATCAATGCATCTGAGTACAAGCAACTTTGGGCACTTGCAATGCTGATATTGATGGATACTGAAAATCAGGGTGCAGTTTTGAAGCGTTCTAGCACTAGTTTTCCCTCCTCTAATGGACAACTCCTCATTGGTGATCCAACCTCAAATCTTCAGCTTGTTGCTCTCAATGCACTTCGATGTCTGTGTGCAAAAGGGTTTTACAGTTCTGACATGCTCTCAAGGGATCTCTGTGAAGAACTGTTACAGGTAAGATTTGTCTGAGCTGAGGATCTACTATGCAGCCCAAGTGTTAAGTTGGTGGATCAGTTATAGTGCCGGTCACATTAAAGTCTAGGCTTAACTGGCCTATACTTTAGCCTAATTGCAAGAGGAATATGGGAAATGAATTTACTGTTGCAGGATGTATGCTTTTTGGAAAGTTAGTTGGAGAAGCACAGTTGAATTGATGTTATACCTTCAATGGGATTGTGCAGGTTCTATTAGACCCCAGCTTCAAGAGATACTATTGGGCACCAGCTGCTATTGTGCACATAGTTGACCAGGTAACATTGTTTCCTGGGTCTTTAGTCACTGAAGTTTACCATGTTACCAATGGTTGCATTTGGATTGGATGTTTTGGGTCCTCCTGAGTTGGTGAGACCACACAATTCACCTTGCATATTCTATGACAGATCATCAATTGCTGCACAGAGGTTTACTTGGAGGAAATGAGTCTGGTGCTCAAACTTGTGGAGCTATGCTTTGGTTCCATGCATCGGCTTCAAGAGGGGTACACTCTGAACAACATTCTTAATGAATTTGATTAGCTGTCTTTCTCACAACATTATGTGGCTACCTCTTTCCTCCATGGAATGACCACTGCTAAAAGAAAACAAACACAAAGTTTGCAATGAGATGAGCTTGCTTTGTAGAGCTCTGTATTGCAAAAAAATAATGGTTATTACTGGGAGTCATCTCTATTCAGAAGAAGGTGCAGTACAATACTCAACTAACCTCTTGAATAATTGCCAAGCTTGATTCTTCTTCTTTCCTTTTCCCATTGATCCTTTGGTCCTTTCTCCATTTTCAAGGTTTGGGTCTCTTTTTGTTTTCTCTCTTTCTTTCTTGTTTGGTGATATGTTTCCAAAATCTCTATGATCATAGTATGAGGTCATCTCAATCTCAGTTTGTCTTAAAACTGTAAGGATTGAGAATTACCCAATACTTACCATGATATCTTTTTTCTGTTGAAGCTTCATGAATATGCTGCTTTCTTTGTTGCAACAGCGATATCATCCACCTTTTACATGCTGGACTTTTATGATGGAACAGTGCCTTAGATGATCCTTGGAGCTCTGAAGTAGATGGTGTGGTTTGCTGTGCCCTTCGAGCTATGGGAACTCTTGTAGACCATTTGAATGATGAGGTAGTTTTCAGTAGCCTGATTCTCATATTTTCTGTCACTGATGATTTAATTTGTGCAACTTGCAACTAAAGTTGGGTTTGGGGTTTTTTAAAGAGATCAATCAGCACTCAAGCTAACACCATAAAAAAAAGTATTTCAAGAATACAGATTGTAACAATAGTGAATGTGATGCATGGTGCAGTGTCAATCTCTGTTGATTCCCCAACTTCTTGCTGCGGGGTTCAAAGTTCTGAGTGGTGCTCCAGCTAAAGGAAATGCTGGCTCTGCTGCTGTAGACTTCATCACTGCAGTTTGTCTCACAACTGCAAAATCTGATGGTACTTGAGAGCACTTTCTATGCAATCAATGCATTCCCATACAGTGCAGAGGGTGCTCATTGTAGTGAAGTTTTTCTGTGTCTATTATTGTCAGAAGATGTTGTCTTGCAGTACCTCTACCTCCATGAGATGGTTCATTGTTTTATCTCTTCCCAAGTCGGGCTTAAGGTTATTGTGGAAATGAGTTGTTTGTCTGATTACCCTTTCCTCAACATAACAAAGTGCTGTGCAAAACACAGGTACAAGCTCCAGTATTGAGTTTGGTCTGGACAAGCGAGCTTCTTTGCTGGCATCTGCAGTCGAGACATTAGCACAGCTTGTTGAGGGCTACTTGTCAGAGGCCAGTGAGAGTGAGGACAATGGGCATACACAGCACCTCACTCTGCTTCTAGGAGTCATGGTGGCAATGGCTAGATCTGTACAGGAGACACTGAGCCCTAAACAAGCAATGCAAGCACGTTGTATTGCTTGTCTACACTCTTCCCTGTCAAGCAGATATGCTGCTGTAAGCCCTGTCACAAAGTTCTTCCTGGTCTTGGAAAATTGGGTCTCTTGATTCTCGGGCACCATAGTAAATTGTAGAAAGGAAGGCTAGTCCTGCATTTACCATTCAAACTTGACTTTTTTTGTAAATGCTTTGATGTCTTTGATGTTGGAAGAAATTAGAAAGCATCCAATATGTTGATTGGTCTGTGGATTCAGGTCCAATTGGCAGGTTTACAAACGTTGCGAACTGTTGCACAAGCAGGATTGGTAGAGCAACCACGGGGAGAAATCTATGCATGGGCCCTTTTCATTTTACACAGGCTGACAACTGATGTCATTTCCATTGTCTACAATGCAACGAAGGTAAACCACCAAGTATGTATTGTTGATCTTACAGAGTTAACCTGGTGTTGTGCATTCTAAGACTAAAATGGATGCAGGCATCTATGACGGCACTATCAGCAGGAGCTGTGGGAGAGGGATTAAAGCTGTTGGTGCTGCTGCATTCCATGGTGGAAGGTGAAGAGGCACAGCTGGATGTTATGCATGTGCTTCTTCCAGTCATTATTGCTGCAGCTTCAGTTAATGTGCGAGATAACCAGGTGAACCTCCATGTATATTGCGTTGACCCCAGTTTGGACAGAAAATGAAGATAGAGAGATCCAAAGGGACCGTTCTTGTATTTACACTCAACACCACGTGTTCACATGGCCACTGCAGCTCAGTTGTAGTAGTGATCTTTGAAGGATTTTATTCTGACTGAACTCTTTGCATTGTTGGCAAGTAGATATTCTTCAGTTGCTTATAATATGGATTGTGCTAGCTCTTGAATTCCTGCATGGTAATGCATCATGGGTCTGGGTGGTTGCACAGGCAGTGGCAGCGATGGCGAATGCAGCAGTGAAGCTGGTGACACACTTGGCATTGGTACCATCCTCAGCTGCTCAATTCCGCAAGGTGCTCCTAGACTTGCCTCCTGAGTCCAGACAGCAGCTCCAGGTCTGCCCTCTTTGCTACCTTCACCATTCAACAATCATGTCAATAGTTGCATCTCTCATGCATGTGTGTGATGGCCCCTTTTGCAAGACCCCAGTGCAAATTCTGTCACATTGTTGCTGTTGTTCACATGGTTGAAAATAGTGATTTTCACTAAAGGTAGTGGGGTTAACGGGCTTCAGGGGATCATCCGAGCATCAATGTTGCAGCAAGACAGTGCAAGCTCAGGCCTCCCAACTCCAGCTGTACTCCAGCCAGCCTTTACTAACCTTGTCCTACCACCTCCTCCTACTGGCATCTTACCTCCCCCTCCAACTTCTGCTCACTTCTCAATGAGATCAGCTTCTCTCCCTTCACAGGTCTCCCACAACTTTGAGGATGAGGATGAGGATGATGAGTGGGATGACTTCCAGGCAAATGATGCCCCTGGCTCTTTTGCACAGCCAGAATCTGCTGTGGAAGATGAAACAGTAGAGTTTCAAGAAAACTTTCTCAATCCCTCCACTTCTGCTTCAACAGACCCTGTTGAAGTAGAAGAAGAGGAGAAAGGAGTGCTGTCTGAACTCCCCCTCACAATTAACACACCAGCACAACAAACTATTAAAGAATATGAGGGTTCCTCTATTTCCTCAGACACTCTGCCTGAGACTTCACAGAGGTGGGATGCTAAAGATGAGCATTTCCATGATACTCATACAGTCTCTACTCTTTCTAACCCTACTGTGTCTGAAACTGCCTCTAGAATATATGGGACATCACAGCCTGAAGATGAGGACATGTGGGATTCCTTTGAGAGTGCAACTGGAAGTCAGAAGCCTGATGTTGGAGATTCACAGGATTTCTTTGGTGATGATGACATTTGGGATAGTTCATTGCCAGGAGATATAGTTCATAATCAAAAATCAAACAGCAGATCTCAAACAGGACTCAAAGAGATTAGTTTTGATGGTGGAATGCATGAACATGTGATGAGGGATGCCAACAGAAATGAAATAATGGAGAGCGTAACAGAAAGAGATGAACCTCACAGGCAGGTCGATGATGATGCAGTGGAAGCATGGGAGGAAATGGGCAAATCTGATAGGGACAATGATTTTGAGGATGCTGCAGAGGTTTTTGATGATAAAGTGGAGCCTGAAGGTGGTAAAGAATTTAGTAATTTTGAAGAAGCAGATTCAAAGATGGCTTTCAAGGCTAATCCAGAGGTTGCCATGACTTTGACCCCAGAGAACCCTACAGATGTAGAGTCTCAAGTAAATGATCACAGGGTTGATGAGGACCTGGATGATGGGAAGGCCTAGGAAAGGTTTGATAGCACATCCTGAAACAGGTCAGACCCATCTGCAGTTCTCTTCACACTTTCCACCCCGAGGGATATCTGCTAGTGGGGGAACCTAGAAATGGTGAATCGGTGGTAGCAATTAGTTAGGCAACTTATGTTGGTATGATGATTAGCATGCCTTTCCATATGATAGCCTTGTTACTATTTTTCTATGATATTTTTTCTTGGAGTTCTATACATCAAAGCCTTGGACTCGAAAGTTTAAAAAAACTGACCACCATGATGTTTTCTGATTAACTCTAGTGCTCTTGGTCTTATGTGCTATCTGTTTACAGGGTCAATAAGTCTACAGATGTGTTGTGCTGCTTTGCCCCAATTTTCTGAGGGAAGCAGTGAACTGCAGTAGTTTGATGTAAGGTAACACCAATGGTACCAAAGGAGCTTCTTTTCCCAGTTATTTGGGTTGTATACCTTATTCTTGTACTGTTGGAAAAGCAGATATCCTTCTGTAGTCTATGTCTGGGAGTGCTGCAGTCTCAAAAGCATGCAATTTGTCTAAGACTTTGTTTTCCTAGTTGTATATGTACAAGTTTGAGGTTCTATTCTGGATTTTTTTGCAATCCCAGCCTACAAGGCAATATCAAAAAAATTCTGTGTCATTTCTAGTGATTTGTCTAGGTATAGGTGTTGTCTGGCAGAGTGATTGCTCGACTACTGATGGTATCAATCTTTAATGTCGAATCTACTTGACCAGCCCTGAAAGCAGGGTCCAGTTTGAAGTCATACACAAGCCTTGTATGGAGGTTGGTTGGTGCAGTGATGGAAGTCCTGCTGGGATTGCAAAATTGCTGAGAGTAGTTGAAGATCCTTGTTGACACCAGGACAGAGAACTGAGCTTCACAAATTTGGGTTGGGTGGTGGTGGTGATGTGATTGATTAAAAAATCCCTGGACAATCTGACATAATCAATGCTCTGTTGGGTCCTGCAACTTTCGAGGCTTTGATATCTCCTTTATATGCCACCCTTTACCAGCCTACTTTTCCTAAGCTGATTTCTGGAATACTTCTATGGAGCTGTAAGCAGGTGCAATGAGTCAGGTTTTGGAATTTGTGAGCTTCATGCAACTCAGTAATTTTTCTCCTGCCTGTTTGGAATGCATCTGTTTGACAGGACTCACAGATACAGAGCTCTGATGAAGAACACAGTGTATTTCTCCAGTTGGTAACTGAACCTCTTCCCACCTGAAAGAGCAACATAGAATTTGCTAATGATTTGTTTGCACTGCTTGCAGGTGTCTTAACTGAGCACCGATCAAATGTGATTGCAAGATGAAATTTGCCCTTAGGCATTGAAGATTGGCTTTGAATGGTTCAAATCATTATTACTGTAGATAGTGTCTGACTATTTTGGGTCTGACTTTGGCATTATACCAAGGTCTTATGCATCTCAGTTGGATTTTCTTAGATGAAACAATTGTCTAGTGTTGGCATTGCTAATGGTCATGCTCCAGAATCTTCCAAGACGATGTTGCTCAGACTTGGAGAATGATCCTGTATACATTTTCTTTTTCCTCATTGCATCTATTTGTGAGTACAACTCAAATGTAAAATGGTCATATCTATGTAGTAAGGCTGCAAAAGTTTTTTTGATTTCTGTTTGTGGTTTTATCATGTCTCAAAGAAAATTGTGAATGAATGGAAACACAGTAGCGAGTAGTGATCAGTGCTTTCTTCTTTTTTTGGCGAATTTTTACATCCTGGTGACAAGAAGTGGAGATGCAAAGGATACAAAGGACTATTTTTGAAAAAATGGGCCCAAGTTACATTATGATCAAAAAATTTCTGAAGTAGCCATATTTAGACAATATGTTCCCCAAAATATGGGGGAATCCTAGAATGTTTTACTTTCCTCTCTAACCTGTAGGCAAAGTCCTCTTGTGTATGATCATGAAGCCAACTAAGTCACAAATTTGGAAACAAAAATGCTGCTCCTCTGTAATTACCATTTATTATTTTGAATTAACAAACATAATTGGGAGGATAATCTTAAAAATTGCAGTGAGATGTTTGAAGGTATTTTTTGTTGATTTCACCTGATTTATTGTTTGAAGTTTTCTTTGATTTGAATCAGTATTGAAATTGGAAGATCCAAACCATTGTTGGCCAATTATTGAGTTTTGACTTGGTTATCAACTTAGGTCTTCACAAGTTATTGACTTTTATTATAACTGTAACTTAAGGTTCATCAGGGCTCTGGTGTCACTTGTCTCCCTTGATGAGGTCAGAGAGCAACATCTATGATCTGTGACTATGCCTCCTGCCCAATTTTATGAACTTCAGATAGTCCATTTCTTCATTTTTGCATCACATGGTCAGGAGGGAGACCTGAACAGTAAAATGTAACAGACAGTTTCCTGTACTTTCATGTAACTGATGTGGCACCAATGCATTTTGGCTTTTCAAATTGGCAGAACAGTCTCAGATCTATCTTTCACAGCAACTAGAAGATAGATGGACACAGCATGAAGCATATGTTGCAACACCCTTTAGAGAAAGGCTACTCAGACTTATGGCACCAATGATGGAAAGGCAGTAAGCGAATACAGATTCCCCAGATTTATGGCTGGTAAACATGCTGAATCTTGTCAATCATTGCCTCCCTTGAGTGGGAGCATATTGACACCGTTGAGATTCGACAATACAAGTCAGGAGCCAAGAATGAACAGCATTCTTTCCAGACTTCATAACTAAAACACATAAGAGTAATATGCATACGTCAGGTCTTTAAGATCATGTCTCTTTGCCACTTAACCTCATGTTAGATTGAAGAGCTGCAGTTTGCTGTGTCAGTGCATTGTGCAATGCCACAAATTGGTCCAGTGTTAATTCATCCGGCCTCGACTGCACCCAACACCCATGTTACCTCATACATACTTGTAACATATTTCAGCTGATATTCTGTTTTGTGCTGAGAGCCCTAAACTACTTATGTTCAGGATTTTCAACCCTCGGGGTGACTGATGGTCTAGAAAACTTACAGTCTCTGGAAGGCCAACAGAAGAAAGAGCACTTTGAACAGATTCAGAACTGTGAAGGTGCTGTAAAGAATTCCGCAGCATTTTCCGCTTCCTTGTGAATGCTGAATTTACCTGTTTCATTGCACCAACACCTTGTTGACCCCTAATGTCCAAGGCTGCATTAATGATGAAAATCAAAGACTAAATGCTTTTGTATGTGAGCAGTTCAGAAACTACTGCATTCACACAATAATCCACATCTTCTGAAGCATAGTTTAACTATGCTCCGAAATACATCTGTGGGTACATTGTTCTCTAATAAGCTGACAAGGCACATCAATACAGTCAATACTATCAAGGAAACTTCCCAAGAAGAAAGAATCATGTTCTATCAGCAGATGTATCAGTCAAAAAGAAGAAGCAAGTTCATCATGCCATTGGAATATATCAGACCACACGATACTCCCTCACCAGGCAGCTCTCTAAGTTGATAAATGGGTTTTACTAGTGCTGTTCAATAAATGTGTAGTTACTGACAGGGTAAGTGTAAGCACAAAATTCTGAAGGCAGAGAGAGCATACTAATGTGAAGAAGGCTTTTGGTGATGCAACAGGTGGATACTCTGATGTTCGCTTCAATGCAAAAGACACCACCCCAGCATCAACCTGAAGACAATAAACAAAACCCAACATCTATAAGCACATCCAGATCCTTATTACAAGTTTCAATCCAGAAAAGTGCCTAGTAAGAAACACAAAGTAGAGAGCTAGCGCACCTGTGGTTGAGGGAAAAAGCTGTCACGACCAACACTGAATCTATACTCTGGCACTGCACATTTCAATAGTTTCCTCAGTTTTCATTCAATCTCAAATCAGGAATAACTCGGTCTGAAACATGCAGAAGCCTGAACATATCTAAAAGATTGTAGTGAAACACTACAGTAGTGATTTGAAGATAGCCATTGTGTCAGTTCTTAGCAAAATCAGAACTAGCATTACAAGAATGAATGCAGTCATAACCTTATGAGTATTACTAACAAATTATTAGACCAGATGGCCAGATGCCATGACTCCCCACTGACTTCATCAGCTCCCAACAGTCAGACATGATATAATAATCTGCCCACTGACTTGATGTCAAGTTTCACATTTGTAACCTATCCAGTAAATGATAGGTCTTGTAGGTAGGTAGGATAATAGGTGGCTACTAAGTATGCAGATGGTTAGTAGTTAGTACACAGGTAAGAGTCAGTGCTTTGTTAGAAAGTAGGTAGTACAAATAGAAACTGAGCTAACCACTGTGGTTAGCTTGGGAACTGGAATGCCATGGAAAAGTGTTTCCTGTCCACCCACCGTCCATCCCTCGTGGTGCAGTGGTAGCTGGTGGTTCACTCTGGCCTCAAGAGACAGCTAATAAAAACAAGTCACCATAATTTAAGCTGCAACAAGCTTTTGTGAGGGTAAGCTTCATTCCATTCTTTGCTTGATCCCATACAAGCAAGCATCTAAGCCCAAGGCATAGAGAGGCCTACATAGAGGTAGTGGTTCAGGCCTACTGCACCCAGGACATATCCATTAAGCACACCACTGGTATTTTTCATGCAGAAGATCAATACATAAGGCTGGTATCATGACAGTTGAAAGTCATGTGTACAAAGTGACAGTGAACAAACATGAAAGACAAGTACATTTCATGACAAGACAATGCAAGGGAAGTTGTGCAGTGTAAACCTGAGAAGAAGTTGACTAAGAGACTGATTGGGCGGTACTCGTTGCAATCTGGTGATGCATCCACTAGCCGAATTGCTGCTTCATCCTGTTCTTCAATCACAACCATGCAGATCACCACCCCAACTTGCAGTCATGAAGTTACCAGTGTGATGACAGACATTAGCAACTAACAGCTCAAAATGACTTCACTAACATCTGATGTGACTGTCTATTCTGACCATCTATGTTGTGATGACCAATCTCAACATAAGAATAAATAATGCTGGCACAATTAGCATCTAGCTTGTTACCATATGCACAACACTAAGCATAATGCTGCAATTGTCACAGCACAAGTCAGTACTCAGAAACTAGCAACTGAATTCAACAAGGGAAAGAGTCCTTCATCAATTGAGCTTGTGACTCACTGTTGGTATGAGGGCAGCACAACCATCAGGGTACAATGCTTTAGCCAAACCTATGAGTTGCTCATTTCTGAACAGTTTCATCAAGAGTTTGGGACTTTTCAGGTGAAGACTCATCCAACTTTCTTCTGCTTTATGATTTCACTGTCAGAACTTGATTGTACACTCCATTTTCCAGAGCAATTTCAAACTGTCCAGGGAAGGGTTAAAAGTTTGAACAGTCTAGGTCAGGGGCACCCCCTAGATTTTACAACAAAGAAGTTCTGAGTGTGCATATCAAGAGTATTGGTCAAATGAATGTCTACAGCTTGAGGGATGTAAACAGGCTAGATCAGGATTAACCCACTGTCATCCTGTTGCCTGCCTTATACCTTCTAGCTTTCCCATGTATTCATGTGATCCTGCCATCAGGTTCATCTACCGAATCCACCCACCCACGGGTTGGAGCTAAGAAGTCCAGATTTAAAACACCAATAGTAGAGGACCAAAAGAAACAAGAGGGCAAAAGATTGTACCTGTAAGAGAAGCACTACATGAGAAAAAGTATTCCCTAGTGGGAGTAACTTTTTCACTACTTGTGTTGTGATGTTAAATGGTAAATTGGCAATGACCTACTCCAGCACACAGGGGCATGTCCAAATCAGCAGCAACTTAGCAGAAACTAGATGTTGGCCTTCCACATCTGTGTATTATTGTTTGGACAGACTTAATATGATTTAGTTCTTACACTAAAATCCTAGTGATCCACATGGTCAGTGTATCTATTTATTGTGCAGATTTTTTCACACCTGCAGAACTCATGAATTGATGGCCCACACTAATATTTACTGGCACGATTTAGTCCATTTACTGCAATCCTGGCCCCCCACATGATGAGCCTAAGTATGGAATTGCATTCACTCAAGGTAAGGTTCTAATTTCTATCGAATATCAGGATTGGCAAATCAAGAACAGAAATGAAAAAAATAAAGGTTCCCCAACTTATGTCTCTATTAACATTTAGATTCAAACTGACCTGAACAAAACACTGTCCAACTCTAATCAGAGAGACTATGTACCTTGGCACGCTTCAAAGTAGTTGATGCCCTGTAGCGTTGCTCCAATGCTTCATTAATTTGAGAAGACACAGACCATTTAACAAAGTCTTCATGTACTACCTGTTATCCAACCAATCCCCTTCCACAATCAGTTGTTACATAGATGATCACTCTGCCAGGAAAGTGGCAGCTTGATCAAAGCTTTAAACACACTGAAAATGGCCTTCAGTGAGCTGATGGGTCCTGCTGTCAGCTCTCTGAATTGAAAGTCCATGTTGCTGGGGACAAGGGACACATGACATCTAACCCATTTAAGAGAAAAATTATGATCCACTCAAACAGGTACTTAGATGTCATAACCCTCTCATCACACTGGATGGACCAATTACAAACAAAAGAAGGGTAAGGAAACAGATCAGTCCAAAGATAACCTCCACTTGATCTGTATGTGCAAAACGCTCAGCAACCAAAGCTGCCATATCCTGGTCCTGATGCCAAGCCCAAAAGTAGGTAAGCAACAATTAGTCTCGTATAGAGGATATTAACTGCACTACACACCAACCAATCAATTCAAAAGCTCACTATTCTTGAGAGAGAGAAGTTGGCACGAACAACCAAACCCCTTCTGCAGTGATATTCCTCTATTCAGGTCAGATGTTTAAAGACAGACTACAAAACCATTGCCCCAGTACAAGGGGAAACTAAGGGTCCTGACTCATGTGTGGCAAACATGCTGGCTGTCCTTCCTATACTTACTTATGCATTCCAACCAGTATTAGATACTATAGTAGCCACATCCCAGGGATAGGGGGTGTAGTGGAGGATGGACTGGCAGGTCAGGATTGCTGACTGGTTTTGAGTTGGCAATGCTATGTAATATAATACCTTTTCTACAGCAATTATGTGAGCACCAGCCTCAACAAGGAATTTTGTAAGAGAACCAGTTCCAGGCCCAATTTCCAATATCAAGTCCCCAGGTTGAATTCCTGCCAGCTGCACCATTGCTGAATTCACTTGCTCATTCACCATATAATGCTGTTCCAGTCCACCCACCAACAATATAACAATATCACAGTCCCCACAGTCCCCACAATCCCCACAATAATTAAGACTTCAACACCCATATACTCCTAATCATTTAAATCTCACACCAAGATTCCAAGTTAAAAAAGGATCACAGAGGAATAATTTCTGAACATTGTCGTAGTAGGATGCTCATATGATACTTCTTGTTCTGCCCTGCTATTGAACAAGATGAACAGTGCTTAAGCAATTAGGTGAAATGCCAGAAGCTAAAAGAAGAAATCACTTAGGATTGTTGAACACAATATCCTGCAAAATAGGCAAGCTACTCAAGGAGAAAAAAAGGGAGGATCAGGTCCTCACTTCATTTCTTACCACTACCATGGGAAGAGTGCCAGAATACAGGATAAAGATCAAAGTCTCTAATCCAATCAATGAAGCACAGCTACCAGATACTGCCAGAATCCCTTGAAAAACAATCATTTCAATGACTAACATAAACCCTAAACCCTAAACCTTTAAACCTAAAATAAAAGAAATTTGGCAATGCAAAGCATTGCTTTCTGAATCACCAAACATAGGGAGGGGTTTAGGGTTTCAGCGCTAACACTTAATATTCTCTTCTAAAAGCGCATCTTGGCCATCCTCATGTGCAGTTTTCCTTCCTACACTGAGATTGATAAATCCATGAACCGTTTCCCAAAAAAAATACCGTACCAGGAATTTGAATCTTCTTTAGCGAAAAATGTAAAATATTGCTACATGGCGGAAATTTATGGGTTTTCCGGGATTGTGTTTGATTTCCCTGTTGAACAACGTAAGGACATAGGGAATGGATGGTACAAGGTCACCTGGCCAAGCCATCTTTTCGGTTGACGGTTGCGCGACTGGAGGGCGCGGAGGGTGCTGTGAATGTCATCTTCGCTTCGCTCTGCTCTTATCACATCCACACCAATTCTTCTTACTCTTCCCTTCCTGAAATCTCGTGCCACTTCGCAAGGTACTATAAAACGAATTTCAAGACCGAAATACAACGATTTCGAACCCCTTTCCGTTTTCGGACGTTGACTGTAGCAATGAGATAGAACGCGAAGCCCGAGACATATAGACATTCCTCGAACTTCCGCTCACATCGCCCTTGTTTGATTCAGATACTACACAATTCACACAATGCCCATCTCTCTCACTAAACTTGCGATGAGGTTTCAGTAAGCCTGGGCACATACTCAAGTGAGGGCAGGCACATTAGCCTGTAGTGGGCCCCTCCACCCAAGCTATCCGCTGGGCTATCCGCTGGCCCAGGGCAGGCACAAAGGGCCACCCACTGCCCATGGTTCTAGGTAAAACGGATTTTTTACGAAACTCCTGCTGCAGCAGACCGAAACAAGAGTAGGAAGTCCAGAGAGTCAAGAATCCGGAGAGCTGTTTCTCCAGCACAGCTCGCATTTTCTCAAGCTTTGTTTAGCTCTGATCACTGTTTTTCTTTTATTTTTAATTTCAAGAGCGTAGAGGATGTTCTAAAGGACTTAAATCGGTTTGTAGAAGTTTTTTTTTTTTTGGTGAAAATTGCATTGTTTTGGGACTGTTATAGTGCATTTCATTATTTTAGAGTTTTTTTGTTGTTTTAAACATTTGTGTTCATGGATCTGGCCTCACTTGGGCAAGTATTTTTCATTTGGATGTTATTTTTTATTACACTTGAAAATTGTGCACTATCTAAATCTAAAGTGCCTAATGTGCTTTCAAATTTAGATGGCAATATAATAGGAGTCAATGTCTTTTCAATGTTTTTAGTTAGTGTGAATAGGAGAAGACATCCACTGCATTTTTTTGTGGAAAGAACCTACACAATACACATATTGGGATCTTGTGGGAACCAATGTGTGGCATACTTAAAATGAGAAATAGGAATTTTTTGTTGCATTATAGATTGAGTTTTGAAACTTTCAATAACATAGTTTTGGAGTTGACACTTTTTTTGTAATCAAGTTGTTTAAACCCTGTTAGCCACAATTAAAGATTAGAAAGATTGAAGTTATTGTGATTTATCAACTTGCTTATGGATTTAGTGCTACCCATATGGTTGATTGATTCAATATGGGTGTATCAATAATTAGAAAATATGTTAACCTTGTTTGTGATGTGCTAATTGATAAAGACAAATTGTTTAATAAATACATCAATATTTTTTAAATTCAACGCTTGAAGAACATCATTCTTTGTTTTGAAAATCTTATGAGTTATATCTAACATTTGTGAAGCTATAGATGGAACTCGCATTCTTTTGGTGGACCTTCTAAGTAAGAGAGTTAAAATTGTTATTGGTGATTTTTTCAATAGGAAAAAATTCTATAGTATTGTTTTGCAAGTTGTGTGTGATGCAAACAAAATCTTTTGGAATGTTTATGTTGGCCAACCTAGAGGGGTACATGATGGTGGGCAATTTAAAAGGTGTAATTTATATGCATAATTGAGGTTTCGAATTTTTTTCCAAAAACCAGTTATTACTATTTGAGATATGAGATGCACTCCATTCTTAATAGGTGATGCAACTTATCCAATTCGTATTTACTTGCAAAAGAATTAAAAAATTCATAATCATGTAGATGTGGATAAGATAAAATATGATTTCAATATGAATTTAGGGAAGGTGGTTATGGAAAATGCATTTGGTTCTTTGAAAAATAGATGGAGAATTTTGAAACATTTTAAGTTTAAAATTGATAAAGCATCACCAATCACAATTGTTTGTTGTGTACTTCACAACTATTGCGAAATATGGGGTGCACCAAGGCTTGGATTGACAAATGCGAAAATAAGAAATGACAATCTAATGGGGTTTGTTGTTGATAGATTGCTTATTTTTAGAAAAGGAGAGCAACCAAAGTAGAAGGTGAGATATTAAAAAGAATTTTTTTTTAGCAATGGGTGATTGATCATCCAATTGTACCATGACAAAATAATACAATATGAGTTTTGAAATGGAATCCAAGTTTTTATTCCCCAAATGGAAATACAAATTAAAGTCAATTGTCACTATTAGTTCTTTCTAATCAATTACCACTACTACCACTACCATATGTGGTTTTTGGCTTCAACACATCTACAAACAAAACGGTCAACTATAATTGACCTTGTGTTAAAAGCAAAAAAATAAACAAGACTACAAGATTTCCTAAACCAAAACAAAAGCAAACCTAATTTCCCAAATCGAGATCATGAAACAAGAACAAGAATAGAACATGTGCCAAATAAGTATCTAACGAGATTTTATTATAAAGAATAAATAAATAAATAATAAAATTATGATAAGAAAGCATACCCAAAAATAGTGTTGAACATATTAAAGGTAATGAAAAATTATACATCTATTATACCCATTGAACACTTAGCTTAAGGAAGTTTTTCAAAAAACTTCCAATTTACATGTGACGCATGTGCACTAATGTGTGAACTATGAATAAACTAAAATTCAACTAAAAGTGAACTAGAAATGAACTAAGTTAATTATAAGTGAATTAGGATTTAATTAAGAATCAATTAAAAGTGAACTATGAATCGAGTGGAAATCAACTAAAAATTAATTGGATATTAATTAAGAGTGAACTAAAACTAAACTAAAGTTAAATACAAGTTTATTACAAGTCATGGGTGAAGATTCAAATGAATGAACCCCATAGCATTAGCATCTATGACACCTTGTATCATCATTTGTTTTTTATTTTTTTTCACTTTGCAACATTTGAGATGTGATAAATTTTGTCATTTACATTTTTTTAATTCAATTTCCTTCACCACATGTGTGAAATTATTAATGGTATCTACAATTAAAAATGAACCTATAGACAATTGCATTTTCTTCTTCTTTAGCTTCTTATTGGGTTTCCCTTGCACACCAAGTAACTTGCATGCCTTAATTTTAGGGTTATTAGAATTAGCAAATAAGGTATTTCCAACATTTCCATTGTTATCCCCAAACATGAAAGTTTGTCTCTCAAGGTTATTAAGTATCCGAGATGTTTGGACAAAAGTCTCATAAAAAATGAGAAGTACTGAACTTAGCTCCCTATCCTTCAAGATAGGGTGTCGGCTATTTAGGCTTATTTAGATCATCTACAAGCTGAAAGGCAAGAGTTGGAGGTTCAATATCGAAAATAACAAATTAACCAAAAATCCTTGGAGTTAGGTATTGTGATGGATGTGCACAAGCTTAAGATTGCAAGGGATAAAGCGAAGTGCCTTGAGAAGGAGAATGGCAAGTTGGAAACAAAGTTGCATTCCTAAGACTAAAGTGGTCTATCAAAACTATCAAACATTTGTATCAAAGCATCCAAGAGTTGTCCTGCCATGTCCCCATCATTCAAAAACAATTGGTTGTAGTAGCAAATTCAGTTGCTTACTTGGAAAACCAAGGAAGAAGATTGCACATACCACCAAATGGCTAAATTTAAGGGGATCAAAATCAAAAACACCTTCATGAAAATAGAGTTCCTCATCTATCAACATAAGGTCAATAAGAATTGGGCCAAATAGTGGGAGTTCTATAGGGCATAAATCACCAAAATTTTAAATGAAACCTTCTTTAATCACCAAAAGACGAGGACTTATACAAACTTTGGTTATAGTCACCTATGCCCATGAATAATTTGATTTTACTTTACCCTTATTTGTTGCCCCCTTTCCAAAGATGATACAATCATGAATCCGATCTAGGATAATCAATATGGGAGGAGTAGAAAAAGGAGTTAGAACTATGATGGTGGTGGATTCCAATATTGTAAAGGTGGCAACCCAAAGTACTTAGGTTGAACTAGACACCATTGAGGTTGCCACAAAGATTATGCAACCCTTGACACTAGCTACAATCTTAGAATCAGAGGAGGTTACCAAAAACCCTTAGCAAGAGGATGAAACTAGAATTGTTCCTATGGTAGAGTAAATATTTTTTGTAAAATCTACAATAGGATTTCTTTGATCCTAAGGATGTGATCTGAATTAGAAGGGAGGATAATGTTAAGGTTAATAAGTTTTCTAGGCCAATTTTATGGACTTGCACTTTTGGAACCAAAAATCCTTTTGTTACTGATTTTACATCAAAACCAAAAATTATACATAACCGAAAATGTGTATTGAATTGTAAATGTTTTATTTATGTTAGATGTTTATTTATACAATTGAATATTTAGTTGTAACTCTTGACTTCAATTTCATATTCTAGATGTAAGGTAAAATTGGGTAATTAGTAGTTTAGGAGGATTTCTAGGGATTTTCATTTTTTCAATATCCCCACCATTTTCTAACATGTTTGAAGTTTTCTTGTGGAGGAGGTTGAATGATTTAATTTGGTTTTATGCAACTGTAATGTAAATTTTTGGCCTTCTGTAGCTTTTGGAAGGAAAGTGAATCTAGTTTTTGCTCAAGGAATTTTTTTTGTACATTGTGTTGAAGTTGTTTTTGCTACTTATTATTTTGTCTACCAACTATGGAGATGTTACAAAATTATTCATTGCAAATTACTAATTTTGCTTGAAAGACAATAATAAGCTATTTGCCTAACTATTCATTCCATGTTTTGAAATGATTAATTGTCATTAACAATGAACAAACTTGAGGTGTTCGTATCCATACCAATTTTCAATTAAGTACCTAAAACACCTAGGAATTCACCAGATGGGCCTAACATGAACATTGTCTGAAAATTGGTATTACATAATTGAAACAACCCAAACTAGCAATCATGAAGAACATTTTATTTCTCAAGAACAAATTTCAAAATTAATTAATTGTTTCACAAACATTTGTTGAAGCATAATATTTTGAACTTGTCCATTAACAAATTAATGTTATAGTATTAGTGTACTAATATGAAGAATTTTCTCATTGCACACTATACATGCACCATGTTTTTCAAAAAAAAATTAATCATAGTTTTTTCATCTTTTTCACCAGGGAATCATTTCAAGAGCCAAGTTTCCAAGTTGCAAATAAACTTTTAATGCCAAAGGTTAAAGTTTTGTATGGTGTTTTGTAAGGTTGGGTTGTAAACAAAAGGAGCTGATGGGAACAAAGGGAAGTTAATGGGAAGTTGATGGGAATAAAAGAATTTTGATGGGTTATTGATGGGAACAAGAGGAATTTGACAGGAAATGATTGAAAAATTAATGAGAACAAAAGAATTTTGATGGGTTATTGATGGGAACAAGAGGAATTTGACAGGAAATGATTGAAAAATTAATGAGAACAAAAGAATTTTGATGGGTTATTGATGGGAACAAGAGGAATTTGATAGGAAATGATTGAAAACTTGAGAGAACAAAAGAATTTTGATGGGTTATTGATGGGAACAAGAGGAATTTGATAGGAAATGATTGAAAACTTGATGAGAACAAAAGAATTTTGATGGGTTATTGATGGGAACAAGAGGAATTTGATAGGAATTGTTTGAAAATTTGATGAAAATAAAAGAATTTTGATGGGGGGTTGATGGGAACAAGAGGAATTTGATGGGAATTCAACCCACTACCCTTTCAAAAAATAAGAAACATCCCTTGAGGGCATGTTGGCACCACTGAATTGGCCTTCCTCATATGTTTTATCTTAAGGTTCTTTTAGGGACAAGCTACTAGGCTAGGATAGGTGTTGTCCATGTATGGAATTGATTTAATCTTGCAAAACTTTATGTATAAACACACCAAATGACGCGCTCCCAAGTCACGGGGTGAAACCCACTTGAGGGTTTCACAAAGTCAAGTTGTGGAAAGTTGAGACTTAGTAGCTCGCTCCCGGCTTCCAATTGTAAAAAGGGTTAGAAGGTCGAGTTGGGAGCCCAAGGATTAGACTAGGAAGAAGGACTAGCTTAGCTCGTGTGAATCTGCATCCAAAAACCAACCAAATCGGGTTAGTTTAGCATGCGGGACACCCTTTGGTGTTGGGACTTGCCACGGGCACTTGGACACACAAGACTCACCACGGCTCGGACTCGGGGGAAGCCACCACCTTCCCCCTTATAGTATTCTCTATGGCTGGTCGCGGAGGTTACATCCGAATGGCACATTTTGTTGGGATTCCCGAAATGGAGTCCCGAAACTGTCCCGGCTGGACTCCCGGAACTTTGAATGGCCATAGCTCCTCGCCCCAAACTCGGATCAGGACGCATCTTGAATCAATGTTGTAGCTCTTGTCGAGAGCTTTCCAACGCCGTGTCGCACTCTTCAAGGCGATGTCGGGAAGAGGTCGGTTCCCGACTTTTAGTGGTCGGGAGTCAAATTGCCAGTTTGACTCCCGGCCCTTCTTTTGTCCATAACTTGGGCTGCAGATGTCCGAATTGCCAATGCAAGGCCATTTTCGATATCTACGTTTCAAGATATTTCCGATGACACCAATAACACCCCAATGCGAGGTGTTTTGGGCCTTGCTGTCGAGCTCTAAACATTCGGGAGTCCCGGAGGACTCCAAACCTCCAACTTTTCCAAGTGTTGGGCTTCACCCCCACACTTGGCCAAAGTGGGGTTGCGACACCAAAGATTTGGAAAATGTATAAAGGAATTAGAAAAAAGAAAAAGGAGAATTTATAGGATGTCAAGTTAATTCAAGCTAGATGTCAAAATCTCTCCATGTCAAAAATTGATTACTTGTAGTAGGTCAACTATATTTTTCCATGTCAAAAACCGCTTGTTTACACTAGGTTGGCCATGGTGATAGGAAGTGTGGGTTGAAGGGGTGGAAATCAAGAAGTAACTAAGCCTACGGCTACCACCCAATTCAAGATGAAAAATGGTTGCATCTTTTGTAATAAGATTGAAATTTTTTGATGAAAAAAAAAAACCAAAACAAAAAGATGAAAGCCCTTTGGCCTTTTTAAGCTCCAAATGGCATTGGCATAATCATGTAAAACCACATCAACCTATTTATGTAGACATTCAAATACCTTAATTGCTAAAAGGAAGAATTGATCAATGAGGTGTTGGTTGTGATAGTTCCTTTCTTTGGTTTGAAACACATCAGAAGTAACAAATCCTTGACTTGTGCAAGATCAAATAAATAAATCTATCTGGGTTGGGTTAGCAATGACAATATTGGCCAAGGTGCAAATGGTATCTTTGGTGAACACAATTTTAACTCGTCAACAAGAGGAATTGAATGTGGTTGAAAGAAGTGCATGTGGTTGTTTTTGTCCCACGTGGAAGCCACCATTTTGTGCAATGGTAGCAAAGGTGTTGTGAACTACATCATGGGTTCCTGTGCACTTGTTGCCATGAATGCAATGTAAGAAGTGGATACCCATAAGGTCAATGGGATGTGTGCATATGTAATTGTGGGATGGGGTAGTCCAAGTCATGTTCAAAGTGCTATGAAAAAAACTAAACAAAACAATCGAAAGGCTAGGAAGACTAGTTGAGATGTAAACTAAATGCCCACCCTTAGGCTAGAACATGATAAAATTCAAGCACAATGGGCCTTAGATATCTTGTCAAAGTACATATAAAAAGACTAAAAGTCTTCCATAATATGGATCTGGATTTTTTATTACATGTTTTAACTACATCTAACAATGTATTGAAAAAACATGATCTTTTTTTGTTTTTGCATGTAAACTTGCATTTTTTTGCATGTTTCTTGAACTTATTCTTAATTGTTTATGCAATCTTGAAAATGCTTCGAGACCATTACATGGCACCCCAATTCTTTTAGTACCAACTATGCCATCTTAAGAATTGACTTGATAATATTTGAAACCAATGGTTAACTTTAGCCAAATTACATTAGAACTATGTTATTAAAAAAAAAATCTACTATAACAGAATGGTTCAAGACCAAATTCTAACACAAGGTACTAATATTTATATTGCCATTGAAGCCATCCTAAGAACCTTTATTTGTTTGGCCCAACCAGAATGATACAAGACCAAATTATAACACAAGTCAATTTTGCTAACATAGTCATGGCATCAAGACATTGATGAAAGACTAACTTCAATGAGAGCACATGCACATTCAAGGCTTCTATCCATTGTCTCTTGTTGTTCTTATAATTGTACATGAATTTAATGTATTGAAAGGAAAACAATGAAAGCCATTTTGGTTTGGCATTAATATACCCCACCAATTTAATAAATGAAAGTAAATCACTTGCACTTGTGCAAGTATCTTAAACTATGTCCATAAATCATGGGTCTTCTAACAATTATGTTAGATTATGAAATATACTTCAACACCAAGATAATGCTTCATAACCATTATTTTATGTTGCCAAGAATAACAAATATTCTAACACCTATATGCTATCAAAAACTCTTTTTATTCAAAGATAGAAGTTTCAAACAATGCAATGTATCTTGCATAAGACTTGCAAAAGGCCTTAACATTCCAATGTTATTTGCATAAGTACACAATGTTGCTTGAAATCCCTAGTAGTCCAATATGGCTTGTAAAAGTCCCTAATAATGTAATTGTTTGCAACAATCCCTAATGGTGTAGATGTTCCAAGAAGAATCTTGAAGTTGGACCATTTTTGCCCAATGAGTTATTCAAATGGAAGAAAACATGCATGAGCTAGGGGTGGTAAAAGATCACATGCCACTTTGAAATGTTGTTGTGTTAAAGGTTCAAGAAGGAAGGGACGTTGATCAACGTTAGGTTTATGGGTTTAGGGTTTAAGGTTTTCACAATCACGTGCGTGCCCCATCTTACATTATTTTCAAAAGAAAAAATTAATGCAATGGTTAAAATCTCCTTTATAGCCCAAATGTCTTGGTTTCAAAGTATTTCTTGAATTTCTTTTCATCCATAAACAAAATGGATGGAAATAAATTGCCCTTTGACAACTTTTTTAAATTAGTTGCCTAAGAATAAATTTTAAAAAGAAAACCATGTTTTTGAGGGAGCAAAGGCTTAAATTGCTTCGAAGAACAATCATGTTCCAAAAGGAAAAGGGGTTTAAATTGTTCTTCAAGGAACGACCATGTTTTTAGGGGAAAAAAAACTTTTTCTCCTTAAGGACATGATTATTCCATAGGGAGAAAAAGGCTTAAATTGCTTATTGGGGCAATTTAAACTCCTTCTCCTCGAGGACATGATTGTTCCTTGGGAAAAAAAAGGTTTAAGTTGTTGCCTAGTGCAACTTAAGCTCTTCCTCGAGGACATGATTGTTCCTCAGGGAAAAAAAAGGCTTAAGTTGTTCCTTGCCTTTTTTCCCCCAAGGAACAATAATATCCTTGGGGAGAAAAAGCTTAAATTGCTTTAGGGAGTAACCATATGCATGGGGAGCAAGGGCTTAAATTGCCCAGGGAATAGCCATGTTCCTTGGGGAACAAATGTGTTCAAATTTTGTTCAATTGTAACTTTTGCATATGAATTTTGATTGAAATGTTTTGAACTACAAAGTTGTAGCTCTCTTCTAAACCTTTCCAATGATAGGTTGCAAGACTATATAAAAACAAACATGAAATAGTCCTGATTACAAAATTATTCTAAACATATGTTTTTTCAGGGAACTTTGGCCTTTCCCTAGAGAAAGTACATTGGTCCCTAAGGAAGGTGACCTTCTCCCTAAGGAACTTGGGCCCTTCCGCAAGGAAAATTCATTGCTCTTTGGGGAAGTTGTTTTTTCCACTAAAGAACATTTTTTATTCCATGAGGAACTTGCTTGGGATTGACATTTAATCTTTTTTTTCCTCGGAGAAATTACTTCCTAAGGGCAACTAACTTAAAAAAACTACTCAAATGTCCTATGAATTTTTTCATCCATTTGTTTGTTGGAAAAAAAATTGAGAAACTGATTGAACCCTAAACCTTTGGGTTAAAAGGAGGGTTCTAACCATTACATCACATGTTTTTAAAAAAAAAAACTATTATGTAAGAAAGATACTCACAACATTTCATTGTGTGGGTACAATAAAAAAAAATCTGATTTTTTTCATGTTGGGCATTGTATTGCACATGCATTGAACCCATTGCTGCATTTAACTCGTTGTTACTATTTAGTATTTGCCTACAGACAGCAGGCTTCAACTAAAGTAATTCTATTAGGTCGTTTTTTCAACAGGCTATGACCTTGCCAGCTCCTCCTCTTCTCCAGTATTTGTTTTCATGATGAAATTTCAATCACTGGGCGATAATAAAAAGGGGGTGTGAAAGCCCCCAAGGATTTCTTGAGAAAATTTTGACCAAAGTCACCATGTTTCAAGGTAGAAAGTTCTCAGGTTGCCATATTTAGAGATTGGCTTTTATCTTTTTGCTAGAACATAGTGGGAATCCTAAAAAAATTCAACTTAGGTCTCTGGCCTGTAACCAAATTTGGCTAGGCCCTTTTGAAAATAATAGCCAGCCCACCTACCTCACAAAATTGACAAACAAAATCCCAGCACTGCCGACAGTTTAGTAGCTAAACTAAGTTCCATTTGATGGTAATAAATCAGATTTGAAGAAAATAGAAAATGTGGGTCATCTGTTGATTAGATTTTGCAGGCCTCCCTTAAATAAAAAGGGAGGTTTTAAAGGGAATTACCATCCTAAAGTGCCTCAAGAGTCTGGAAGCGATGTTTCAAACTGCTTTAGAAACCCATCAGAAGAAGCAATGCAGAAAACTGAAGACAAAGAAGAGAAAGAGACGCACGCACATAGATGGTCATTGACAGGGTAGAAATTCAACCATAGAAGGTGTGAAAGAAGTTGGAGACCAAATAAAGACTATGGATAATGCCTTGAAAGGATGATACAGAAAGGAATGCTGCCAAAGAACAAGCTTGAGAGGACACCCCTAGAAGCTATTCCACATTTTACTTCAGTATTTATTTCAGTATAGATGATAGACAAGATATCATACATTTACTGATGTGGTCTAATTGTGGCCTCGTTCTAGGGCAATTTATTTCAGTATAGATGATAGACAAGATATCATACATTCACTGATGTGGTCTAATTGTGGCCTCGTTCTAGGGGGGTTTCTAGTCAGGCACAAACAGAGATGCCGGTGCAGACAACCTGATTGAGGACACTTGACTTGATTAACATATAGAGTGAATCCCATAAGATATAATGCACAATTGAACTACATGACAAATTTTCAGAATACTTTGTTCTAACTATTGTATAGCCACAAAATACAAGACTGTCGTCTCTGAAATTTTGATCATGGGTCTTCTAGACTGTCTTGAACTCAGGAGCTCAAGAATCAATCTATTCAAACGTGTTTCAACCATTGAACATTCAGGCTCATATCTCTGTGACTACTACCACTCAATAATAGTATACAAAGTTATATAACTGTGCATATTGTGGATCTAATGCTTACAACTTGTTTGGAAACCCAGAATGTTTCCAATCTACAGTACTATGATAATTGAAGGAGGACCTCCCATGTCTACAACTTCAGCCCAAGGCTCCAATTCCTAGAACATTGAAATTTGGCTTCCTGCTTCAGAAGCTGGGCTCTGGAAAGTTGTATCCCAGGTGACTTTGTTGCTCAATCCTCATTAAAATCCACTGAATCAGTCACTTTGTTAGCAAAGTGACTCAGCTCAGCCAGTTGCCCTGCATCACAGCTGGGTCAACTGAGTACAACTCAGATGTAGTAGTTTTACTTTTAACAACCAGCTCAGGAAATTGCCCCAATACTGCAGGGCCAACTAATTATTGCTCAAAAAAAGCAGATTGCTGCTTGATGTGGACAATGTCGCAGTTCATCTGGGAGAGAGTACACAAATTATCTGGTTGATTCCATGCCCAATCTCATTTGATCATGCTAAAATGTGACACCTGTCTAGGATCTGTACATTGGACCTCTATCCTCTGTCTAGACTGTTAGAAATTTGCCTACTTCTTGGCATGCAAAATGCTTAAAACATTGATACTCAAACTCACAACAGCAAGATGAATGAATGCCTCAGAGAAAAAAAGACACCCAAGTTTGTTCAACAAGTTCAGCAAGAAAAAACTTTGTAATTCTTTTGCTTTCTGGTCTAGACCTCTAACATTCACCTTAATTAGTGCAAAGCCACTGCACCAATTTGGAAATCTCCTAATACCATGCATGCCACCTGTATATTGACAACACTTGTTTGAATGTTGACACACATGAATGAGTCTGTTTCAAAACAACAGGCAAATCTGACATGGACCATAATTGCACCAAATTCAAACAAAGTTATGCACCTTTCTCCACATAACAGACTTCGGGATAGATTAGCACTTCTCTTTCATGACAGAGACCTGATGGAAAGGAGTCATGGTTGAAGATCAACTCCCATGAACTCGCCATATCTTAACCCCAAGCCATGGAACATGCATAGTTGACCACCAACTTTCCATCAATGCCAAAATTCTGCACACGCTGAATTTTTCATCATGAAATAGTAATGAAAAGCGTCTCTGGAGTGAAAAAACTATTTACAAATAGTCATTGGACAAGTTGTTAGGGTCTGGAAGTTTGGACTCACCTCAAATAAGTCCCAAATATTTTCATCTGGGTTGGGTGAGAAACCACTGTTAATATACACAAACTGCATCCAATCAACCAGAAAACCTCTTCAAGAGTGCAGTGTGAATTTCCATACTAGGAAATGTTAGGCTGAAAGGCCCCAAACAGAGACATGTCATCCATTCTGTAAAACCTGGGCCACAAATTTGTATCCAAAACACTAACTTATGCTTCATGGCCAAGGAAACCTAATTTCAGCAATGAATGACTAGATCAAATAAAAAGAGATGCAGAAGAATACAGCTATGGGATCAGAAACAGCCACACTGTTTAAAATCCTTCTCTGGTTAAGATTGCAAAGTGTTCAGTGTTCATTCTGCAACATGCAAAAACAATACCATCAGATTTTTCCATATGGATAACACTGAAAACATGGATTGTGCGGTAATTGAATGTGTGACAAATTTTCACTCACCAAAGTCTCACGATGTACTTGTTTGCGTAAAAACTCGATCACTTTTGCAAATTTCTCAACACCACCAATCTATAAACACCAAAATTCATGTCATGCTTGGGAACAGGATGAAATTACTGATGTGAGAGAACCTTGGTCATATTTCAGGAGATGAATACAAAAAAACTGACATTCTTACCCACCTTGAATTTGGATTGCTTGAGAATTGGTGCATCTCCAATAGCCTTGAAGAACACCACCACTGAACATAACCACATTGTATGAAGACAAAACTCGACAGAAAGAAGATACATCTTCAATCCTACATAGTGTTTTAATTTCACAGATGACCACGGCAGACTACTACTGAATATGCATGAAACATCCTCATAATTTTGATGCCCTTACTTAGTAGTACATCAAAGTTTCCTTGAGTCCACACCATAAAACGCAAATGATTCATACGCTGTCGACGTTCGTTTTGATGTACACGATTTGGACCCATGGATCATGTGGTTACCATCTTTTTCATTGCAAAGCTAGTCGTTACAAGACTCGCGCCTTTTTTGATGCGAGAATGAAGAGCTTCAGGGCTACAGAGCATTCAATACCTTTACGGGCGGCAGGTGCTGACGACGCATCGGCCATAAACTATCTCAGATTTCAGGAAAGCGGTCACACTTGGATCTACAATCTGCAGAAATACATTCGGCACGAAGAAGTGAAGAAACAAAACCGCTGGCACAACTGAATTCCAGTCACAAGCCGGAAGAGAAAAAAGAATGCCGCGCAAAATAATTCCAGTAATCAGATGAGATGAAAGGGGCCAACAAAGTGCACCTGCAGACTATTTGGAATATGCCAAAATGAACCGACCCAGCGACAAGATCTCCCAGCGACAACGTCTCTCGTGAACACTAGAAAGCTTTCCCGTGACTTCGTGTGAAGAAAGAAAACGCCCATGAGAGATCCACCTAGCCCTAAGATCATCCATTTCCCGACGTCAGTGCTGTCCAATTTTGACCCAGAACATTCACCATCGTCCATCATCCATCCCCGGCTGTAGCTCTTCAGAAAACACCTAAACGACGTCCCTCCTAATTCAGTTTCAATTGGGGGGAGTAGAAGTCTCGTGTTTTGAAGAACCTTTAGGATCTTAGCGCATGGAAGTTTGATATCAACAAGTCCTTCACAATCATCAGTCACAGCCATTCTACAAGCACTAGCCAAGGCACCAGTATACCTTACGACGAGCACGGGATGCACCTGAATTTCGAAACTTGGACAATTTGTAGTCAGATTGGGAATCAGAGTTAAGATTCTTAGAAAGCTTCCTCTAAGCCTGGGAACAGGCTCCTTGAATTTTTTGCAAAGGGCTTCCTCGAAATATAATGCGACGATGTCAAGCTGTAAAATTTCAGAAAAACTTGCAGGCCCTTTTCGCATTGTTTTGGGTACCTTTGGAAGGGAGATTTCTTAAATATTTCCGGAAATTGTTGTGTCCAAAATGTTTGTGCAACATGGCGAGGGGTCTTGTTGAGTCATCAGGTATGACCACATCTTTGCCACATTTACAGACTCATAACAAAATACATTCGTGTGTACATACGTCATTGAGTATCTCCATTGAATGCTCTCTGGTTTATATACGAGCTTATACTGTTGTTATACCTTGGATCAATTTGTGTTGACCATCTTACAGGATAGAAGAACATAAGTGTTGTTGAACATGACAATTCAAACGATGACATCTGCACCAATGCCATCATCAGGGACTGGTGAAAGAGTTGAAATGGTGCAAGAGCCACCAAAGGTCCTTCAAGGATCTGAGTTCATATGGAAAGAGGGTGTGCCAATACCCAGAGTTTATTTCATGCCCACTTTGGTTGATATGTTGGTGCCCATCATGGCCACTCAATATCCTCAGTTTCCAAGATTGGATGATGTACCCAGAGCAAGTAGAGATAGGATTGTCTCTCAGCTTGCATTAGACCTCCCTTTGGCCCTTGTTGCTCATGTAAGTATGTTTCAGCTTCTTCACAAGAAAACAGAGTAGTGGGAAGGAACTAGGATCAGAGATGAAAAATGCTATTCAACTTTGAGCATCATAGGAACTTCACAATTTCCAAGATCCTTCTTGAAGTCATAGCAGTGTGGCTAACCATTTTTGAGTAATGCATGCAAATAGGTTAAATGCCATTGAGCAATGTACTAACTTCTGAAAGGATATTGGAGAACAGAGGATACATGAGGAGTTTTATTGGAAAAAGCGGGCTAGTTTAATATGGTGCAACTGTGATATAGCTGCTCATGGTAACTCTTGGAAGCAATTGTTTTTTGAGCGGAATCTCAGTGATTATCTTGAAAGGTCTTGTTCCTTTCATGCATTCTATTTTTGTCCAGTTTGTTTATACTATTTGTATGTGCCACTGGGAGTTGTAAACTTCTGTTCTAAGTGATGACACAAGCAACAGCAAAGATAATAAATGTTGGAGTAAAATCTTAGCACATAAAATTAACTTGGAAAACAGCAGTGGATGGAAGCATTGGGCAGGTTTGTGCTGACAAAGGAGAGGGAAGAGGAGCTGAAGGAGATACTGGAGATGAGTGCCCCCTACATTCACAACATATACTGCTCCAAGCTTCCTTCACACCTCCAGTACCTCATCCTCCTCGACATGATACCCATGTCTGTTGGTTTCTTTCCCTCCCCTGACTTTACAGCTGCTTGGTCCATACTTTCCTGATTGATGGTGGGGTTACCTTCCCAACAAATGGGAAACACCTAGTGTCGCTGCCCCCTGCCACCATGAGTTTAGTTCTTTGGATTATGAAGCAATGGCAACAGAAGCAAATACACACCCAGAAATGCAATACTTTGAAACTGTGAATTGCATATGTAATATGTTCTACTAACACTGTCAATCATATTCTGGGACTGGATTATAAAGAATCCTCTGTTCCTTATCTTGGAGAGAAATTTTTTTGAGGCAACAGGGATTTATCAGCTGTGAAAATAGAATACGGAGACCCCAACTCATGTATGGACTATGACATTGAGCATTATGGCATGAAACGTTCAGATTGCTTATCCTTATCAGCTGCGCTATCAGCTGCTTTCACCCTCTCTGAGCTGAACTTGTCATCCAATTTAATCACTGATAAGAAGGTGATCAACATAATCCGGAAATACTGGAAATTCAGTACATTTAAGAGAAACACAAAGGTTGAGATGCCACCCATGAGTTCAGAAATGTATTTGAAGTCATGTGTTCCAGACCATCAATTATACCATTCCATGTGGGATGGCTTGTTTAGAGCAAAATTTACCTTTGCATGATTAGATGTGTCTTTCAACTTTGTTGTGTTGATGGTTGTAGGGTGGTCTGGATGTTGGGATGTTCGCCTCCTGGAAACCAGGTTGAGATCATTTGCACTGGAATGGCAGCAAATCCCACCATTGTCTCTCTGGATCTCTCACACAACCTTATTTCAGATGTGGGCTGTGTTGCTTTGCAAAAAGTTTTGGAGGCTAAAAACACTGTCCTGATGTTCCTAAACCTTTGCAACAACAAAATTCATGGGATTGGTAAGAACTCTTTGGGTATTATTTGGGTGCCTGCAAATCAAAACCATGAGTATTTTTTTTCTAGAATGCAATTATTTTCTAGAAGACAACCATGATCTGTTAACTTAATTTTCTAAACCTGCTCATCATCAAAGACAAAATTCTTGAAACATCAAAATTGGGCAAAAACCTGAATCACACAGGTTTCTAGAATTAAAGAAAAATAGAACAGGTATGCAGGGACTAGGGCATTGGGGTTCGGCATTCGTTTGAATACAGCCCTCTTGCATTTAAACTTACGACACAATGACCTCGCTGACTATGGAGGCCACCGCATTTTTGACTATATGATGGACAACCAAACAATCCAAGTATTGAATGACTTCTTTTCTTTTTACTTCCCCCCAAATGTTGAAAGTTATCACATAAGAGCTTTTTTCCAGATCCCTAGCACAGACTTGGAATTTATGTGTGGCTAATATGTGAGGCACTCCTCCACATGTAAGTGTGAATACCCTTCTCAGATAAGAGATAGATGAAGAGGGGAATTTCATTAATCTACCACACACAAAGAGTCAAGAGAAATTAGATGTATTATAAAGTATTTTTTACATGGTGTTACAATTTATCTGACTACTTACAACTACACAATTCTGCAGAAACTGAGCATGTCAAGTTGTGGATTGAATGAGGAGAGTGTTGAGGCTTTATCAAAAGTGCTTCACTTACCTCAGTCTGCACTCACCTCATTGGATGCCTCTGCAAATCCTGGCATTGGACCTGCTGGTGGACAGATTATATACAATGGCCTTGTCTGTAACTCCTTTCAATGCTGTCTTTCCAGTGTTCGGCGGTTCTCACTTTTCATGAGAAGCGCCGGTTCCGGTCATTAACCTAGTTTTAAAGAATCAGGCAGGTTCTTTTGAATTTTTGAAAGCCTCTTAAGAGAACCGGTCAGGGTTTCAAGCATTTGAAAAACAAACTCCCTGTCCGGTTCTCACACTGCCAGTTCTGACAAATTTGTGAACCAGTGGTTTTCAAAGGCGATTCCCACAACTCAGTTATAGTATATATATATATATATATATATATATGAGATTTTTTTTGTAATTCACAAAAATAAAAATAATCCTAACTTAAATAATTTCCTAACCTAAAACCTAGCTTAATAGGCCTTACCACCCGCCCTACACCCTAGATGCTTACAGAGACCCTTATTACAAAGAACGAGAACTGGGTTGTCCTAATACCCAAAGTGGTCTTCATTTTTGTCATTAAGATACCCTCAACCCAGTGAGAACCAGCAGGTCAGTTTTCACTCAAAGTATCACCATTTTGTGATACCCACCAGTTCTCACTTTGAGAACCGGAATGAAAACCTCACTTTTGAGAACCACACAAACACTGGTCTTTACATATTTGGCTGGGTTTGTAAAACAATCAGTTAGCTAAGGTTTTTGCTTTACCCCATTTGGGGGATCAACTTTGTGAGGGGAAAAGCAAAATATCTCATGCAACACCCATACAAAGTTCAGACAGAATTGTGAAACAAATGCTTTTGCGAATTCATGAGAAGTGTGACATTATTTTGCTTCCACTGATTCTGCTCCATTTCAAATTAACTAGGTGGCAGGGAAGCGAATCAAGCAGCTTGATTTGAAAAAGTGTAATATCGGGGTGGAGTTAGAGAACCAAATTGACAGACTTCTCATGGCCCGGAAATTTGATGAAGAAGATCTGTTGAATCCAGCTTAGACAAAGAAACTGTAATTGCATCTCTGAAGTTTCCCCAACTTCTCTACACTGACAAAATCTCGAAGTGTTCTCAAAACCCCAGAGGTGAACAAAATCTGCAAACATTAGAAGAACCATCACACTGCTTACCTGCATAACTTGCACTCACATTTGAATTGTTCATGAAGAAAAATGTACATAGTATTTCCAGATATCAATGCATTTGTATCATCTGAACCATAATTGCAGAAGAAGATACTCCAGATCTGCCTACAATTGAACTGATATCAACAATTCAGAATATACCTCTGATGTTTGAAATCAGTTACTTTGAGTCAATCCTCAAAGAGCTGGAGTAATTGGTGATAGACTACTTGTCACAATTCTACTTTGTTTTTCATAATTTCTGGTTGCAGCAGAGAAGCAGTAGACCAATAGTCAAATACCAACCTTCATTTTGGCTCCCCACATTTGTCCCTGCAAATGATACTCCTCATTTGCTGTTAACTCCAGTTCATCCTGTTAATTTCTAGTAATCAACAGTGCCACAACTAGTTTGTCATGTAAATTGTTCCATTGTTCACACTGCACCAAACTTGTGGAGTACAACTTGTCTTCTGCAATAATGTGGTATAGTGATAAACCCTAGGAATATTCATGTTTAAGAAACTGTGGACATGGAACATAATTCATTCCTGTCAACCCAGATCACAGTAGTCAAAGTCTCCTATAAGCAGTTCCACAATATAAAGATGTAGAATCATGCACATGAAAACCAAAAGGAGGATAATCTGTTGCTGACATCAATTCTCCATCAGACACCATATGCAACATGCAGGATACAATCTCATTATGACAGTAAACCAGTCTTCAAAGTTGATATAAGCTAAAAATACTCTTTCCCTGTGAACAATGGAACAATTTACATGACATGTGATGAGCACATAGTCAACACACAACATGCACCATGGTAATTGTACTGTTTCTGCAATATATAACTCAAAACATACTAGACTTCTTGCAAATGTCAGATAACCAAAGCTATTGCACTGGCCTCTTCATTTCACTGTTGTAGAAACATGGTTTCTAGGCATATGTAGCAACCTGTCATTGCATGTAGGGATCTACTGGTTAGAACAGGACTCCCTCAGGCTTTTCTTCAAGACTTTCTACAGCACACAGTGCAATTCTCATTGCTGGAACAACCTAAACAAATCTTCAAGAACTTGTAAAGCAGCAAAACTTTTTTAACAAGCATTAGACACCATGAAGGTTAGTAATATTTTGTGCCTGCAATGTTATGAGAGATCTAGTCCAAAAACGGAAACTTAAATCAAAACGGCGAAGGGAAGCTAACCCAGATGAAGATTTTAAGGAAGAGAAAAGATGAGGACATTCCATATAAACATCAAAATTTATCTGTATTTGCTAAATGAAAAACATGCCGATTTAATGACAGTTCACAAATCTTTACAAATATTTCACCCTCATCCTCTTAACTATTTTGTGGAAAAGGGCATCATGATGACTGTAAACATGGATTATTTGAGCGGAGAGAAAGATTTCCATTACCTGGCCAACAAGAATATGGTGTTGATATGTAACATGAAAGATTTTAGGTAGTCTATGATAGGCAGGCTTTGAATGGGGAACACATCAGCCTCTTAGCTACTATTCTTCGTGTTTATCAGAGTAAGATGAGCTTTCACTGGTCGATGATCTGAAGTCTTCACTGAGTTGATAGATGTGTAGCCTCGCAAATTAGCCTTGATAAAGCTTGTTTCCGTCACTTTGTAGAGTATCCTGTCAGTCCATGATGGTACTCTTTCCTGAAATCACAACTCCCAGAGAAAACATCATGATTGTGCCAGGTATGATTTACATGCAGAATGTAACAAGGAGACCAAGGTTATAAAGGAGAGTCATCTTACCTTTGAGCTGGTATCATAGTTGTCAGTACCAATATCATACTTATAAGTTGGTGGGAAGAGGAGTGGGCCTTCTTGAAAGCCTTTGAAAACTTCGCCACGCTGCACTGCTCTAGAAAGTTGGTCCTTTGCCCACAACACCTGCTACATAACATTCTCCCATTGGAAACCCCCAATGAGATGCATATTGTATATTTTTGGTAGCTGTAAACAAGAATCTCTTCAAGTCATAGTGATTGAGAGACAATTTTACCTTTTCAAGGTTGTGACTGATTAAGAAGCCCACTGAGCTGCGGGGCAATTCAACACGGTAGTTCAAGTCACCCAGCCATATTACTACATCTGTCTTCTCCACAAAATTGGAGCCCACTCTCAGCTTGCAGTAGGGCTCATCAACATCTGCTGACATTTGGATGCAGGAACAGCTGACTGCTTGTCTGGCAAAGATGGTTTGGCAAATCCGGGTATACTGGGCATTGCGCTCCTCCATGTTGCATTCATGAGCTGCACTGGATCACATGAACATCAGTTAGCATTTGAAAACCTTCATTTACATATCTCATCCATATGATTTGCAGGCTTGTGAAAAAGCCCAAGGGCTTTCTTTCACTTACACGGAATGGCATGTTCTTGACAAGCAGAAACAAAAAATACATTTGACATAAGTGTCAAGTAGGGAATCGAGACTCACGTGAGAGATGAGATGTAATGAATAGAAGAGACACCTTTTTATAGTAGAATGCAACTGCAGCTGCACCTTTCTGCCGACCCACAACTGTCCCAAAGCCTCCAACCCCAACTTTATCCACCCTTGGACCTGCTTGCCCCATGACACAAGTCTGGTGTCAAATCCTTAGTAGCAGAAGCTCTTGTATACCAGTACAAGCACTTAGGTGTACTTAAGACATTGACAGCAGAAGGTACCTGTTATGTGTGGTTGGAGACTCTTCTTTGCAAAAACAAAGAGTTGGAGGGATGTCAGGATTGCTGCTGCAACACAACTGCCATTGCCACATGATATATGCACTTCAGAACAACTTCACAGGTGTCATATAAATCAAATGTTCTAATGCTGGTGGACAATGCAGGCTACTTACACTCCAGATGGAATGGCAATCATTGCTATCAAACCACATGTCAACCTTGGATCACAGAACTCTGCAAAAGAACAAACTTTCACTTTCTCTTCAACTGCAATTTCTTTGGCATGGTTGTGTTATGCTTCTTGGAATGAGCACTGAGGCTGTGAGGATTGACCAGCTTGAAAGAATCTTCAAACCCAGTGTCTTTGAAGACAAAATTGGCACCCACTTAGACATATACCATGAAATGCAGCAATCAGGCAACCAATTTGTAAGAGAGCCAAGAATAAGAGCAGAAAGAGGAGAATTCACCAGTATGTGTCACCTAATGCTTGGGTGATGAGAGCCTCTGCACTGAAGTTTGGAGCTTCTTGAAAGCCAATCACATAAAAGTCATACTTCTCTCCAACAACATCAAGAACGTTTTCTAAACTGTTTAGAGGTGGCTGCACCACTCAAACAAGCAACAGATGAACAAACAACATACAAAAGTTGAACAAACTTTGCAGTGAATCAGATATCAAACCAAAGTCAAGATCCCAGATTGTATCTTTACTCAGCTCTTTCACCATCCTATCCTGCTCCATCTATGTCTTGGCAACTTGGCTGTCTATGAACATCTTGAAGATTGCAATAAATGGTGATCTTACCTTGCCATTCATGTTCCAGGTCACAATGTAGAAGTGCAGTTCAGGTACTACTCTTCTTCCGCTTATCGGCTGCATCTTCAGCGGTGTTGACTTCGTCTCAGTTGAGAGATCCCTGTGACCTTCTCTATTCAGGGGACCTCGCTGATCTAGGCCTGAAGCACAACTTCCATTCAATTGTGAGACTGTGAAGGGCATCCTGACAATCTTCTGTGTACAAAGCTCTAAGAGCCTAGGGTCAATTACTCTACTCTCGAGCTGTATTCCATGGCACAGTTTTTTGGTGCACTGAGTAACATCAACTTCTGTTGCAGTAGTACAATTCTCCTTTTCGGGGATCATGAGCAGCTTAATGGTTTCGCTATCTAAAAAACCTTCAGAAAGTGAATGGCTACACCTTGCTCTACATGTACGTAGGCGTTGATGAGGTGTGATAAAACCTTCACACAACCCTGAACATCGGTTCCCCATATGTTCTTGATCTCTACATGCAGGCCAAGAATAATCGATGCAGTCTTCACGAACAGGGAAGAACGTCGAGTACTAGGGTCTGGAACCAAGACTTCTTCAGCATTGTTGATCTGAAAAGTTTCTACTCTGAAATCCTGAAAAAGGCTCCCTTATACGCCGCACATTTCTTCTTCCCGCTCGCAATGTATTCAACAGGACGATACCCAACAACACTAAGGTGAACTGGTCAGGAGCGCATGAGCATGGACTTCGTCGCAGCTACATAAGTTTGAAGATGGACTCATGCGAGATATGATTTAGTAATCTCGCAAGGAAAAACACCGTAAGACGCAAGTACAGCAGACGCCTCTTCCGCAGATATTTAGAGGTCGGGTTGGATTATGTCCGGGACAAATACCACGGCTCCGGCAGAACGTCGATTTTACTTATACCTCTGCTCCAAACAGGCACTGCACAAACATGTAGCAACGAACTGTGGTGATCAGATAAGACAGAAACTGTCGTTACGAAGACAGATTATACACTGCACGTTGATTGCGACGAACTTCAACGCGGCCAATTGAATGCAGTCGCCACTTGCCATGCAAGCTGCGAAAAACCTAGAAGGTCAGTCAGTGCAACTGCCAGCATCCTCTATGTGCGCAGATATGAGAATTGAACGGAAAAAGGGCGGCTACAAAAATAGGCAGTGGACTAGCACCTCTAGAGAGAAATCAGATGACTGATCTTCCTGCTACAAATTAGCTCCGTCCAAAGTCTGTGACGCGGCCTTGGAACGCCTCCTATGCAAAGCCCTGACCGCGACGTTATGAAGGAGGCAACCTCACTCCTTATGCACTCTCGAACGTCCTGTCCTTCAAATCTTCCCTAGCCGTGACGGATCCTCCCAACTCCTACACACTAAAAGTTTGCAGTTGAGCGCGAGTTGTAACCTAGTACATCAACTCCAGCATTCCGCAGAACCTTCGAAACACGCATATGGAGCTAATACCCGGCAATTTTAGAAACAAGGACGATAGTGCGCAACACGGCTCTAGAAACTCGGAAAGCACCTCCTACAGATTTCAAATTACTCCGTTGTCCTTCCCCAAGCATATCACAGGCTCACAGTCGCAAATAGGAATAGTGATACGTAATCATAGTCTTACAACTCTACCATACTAGTCAGCAGGAACTCTGATCAAGAGTCAGGGCCCGATCAGGAGGGACACCATGAAGGCCTCAACCATCTCGCGCAAAAAAAAAAAAAAAAAAAACGAAAGCGGAGATGGTTCGACAGTTGTGCAGAGCGCGGAGGATCACGGCACGTCCATGAAACGCCCGCTGGAGAAGCATTAGTCTTCCTTCGATTCTCGTATTCTCCCTGACATTAGCTCTTCGACATTGAGGGCCGAACACTCGAACATAGTACTAAACACACAACCACACCTTACACTAAAATCATACTTAATCTTCTTGGGGCACTTCCTGTAACACCCTCCAAAGCTTCTCTGGATTAGACCAGAACCTGGATACACACCAGAAAGTTACTTACACCGTGCACGAACGTCTGAACGTTCCGATCTGTCTTCTTCTGTGAACGAAAAATACCATCCACGACATCGGTGAAGATCCTTCATAATAAGTTGAACTCTCTCTTCATCGAGACTTGAAAACTTGCAGGAAAGTAGGCTATGGAGGACAGCGTAAAAGTGCTGCTGCACGTGAGAAGAGAGAGTACAGAGGGAGTCCAGAGACAGTGAGAAGTCGCTTCGGTCGTGGAGGCTACAGGAAGGGACTGGAGGCGAAGAAGGGGGTAGAACGGGACGGTAACCAGCATCTCTTCAAACATTTGAACTGTCCGCCTTTTCGATATCAGTGACAATAACGAACGTGATTCAGAACAACTGCCCCCTCCCCACGAGGGAAACAAAAAATTAGAAAAGGGGATACAAGAGAGGGCAAATTCCTTCATTAGTTGGCTACTGACAGAAATCTCTCTAGCAAGACAATTTTTCAACAACAAAAGAAAGGAGCCAGGTCGTCCTATAATAATATATTTATTATTTACACACACGAGAAATTTCAGACATGACAGGGTTTGCACTATTTTTCCTTTTTTTCAAATAAAATAATTTGCATGTTGTCAAGAAGATGAAGGGCTGAAAATCAAGAGGACCACGATTATTTGAAAAGAGGAATCTACAGCCGAGGATATAGCCGTTCTCGTAAGCTTGCTTGTTTCTTTCTCTTTATTTTCTGGGAAAAAAGGAACTCCTAACGGTTCCATCCCCATTAAGTATTTGCGTGCCACCGCGCCTTACCAAACCTGTTACTTTATTGGAACACCAATTGCGTAGGTGCTTTAAAGTTCATCATTAGGCGATATTTAAAAACCAGTGTTGTCCAGTTTTCAATAGAACCTCCGGTCCCTGTTCCTCTTTCTTTTTTTTTAAATTTGAAAGAACCTTCGGTTATGTTTCAAGGATTTTCAAATTTTTTGATACAACCTCTGGTCTGGTTCCAGACCTGGTTCTTCAGGCTGGAGTGAACCAGCAGCCACCAGTTCAGGATGAGGCTGTTCAAGCCATTTTGGGATGAACCCAAAACACATCTTCTTCCCCTGCCCAAGGTTTTTTAGACTTCTTCTCTACACCAAACTTTCCCCCTCTTACCTACCTCCCCCTCCTACATGTGTCACCTCATTTTGTGTTCACTCCAACGCCAAAGCTCAAGAGAACTTGAGAACCTCAAAGCTTTGAAGGGTTTAGGGTTTAGGACCTGAATGCAATAGGGTTTAAGCAAGGCAAGACATGGGAGCTTAAAGGAGCGACACAAGGTAAGATGCAGGAGCTTGAAGGTAAGCTCCCTCCCTTCATTTTTTTTTGTTGTTGTTTTGCTACAAAGAAGGCAACAATAGCAATGTTGTTGCCTTCTTCTCTATATTTGATAAGAAGAAAAGTGATGATAGTAATGTTGTCGTATTCTTCTCTATGTTTGAAAAGAAGAAGACATTGTCATCATCGTCTTCTCTGGTGGTGTTGTTGTGAAGAAGGTGTCACCATTTTGTGTTTTTTTCTCTGTTTGAAAAAAAGAAGACGATGTTAATGGTCGTCGTCTTTTTCTCTGGTTTAGTTTCACGAAGAAAGCGAAGGTAGCTACAACTGGTTTAGTTTCACGAAGAAGGTGACAGTAATAAACCATCACCTTCTTTTTTTTCTCACCTTCGGTGGGTTTGTTACAAAGAATGCGACCGTAATAAGTTGTTGCCATTTCTTTTTCTTTTTAACCTTTTTTTTCTTTTTTTTCTAGTTTTTTATTGTGAAAAATTATTAATTGTTCATCAAAATCGACAATTAATAATGATCTAGGCGTTTTTTTAAATGTTTAAGGTTGTAATGGTTAATAGAAGGAGACTGAAAAAAATTGGTGGTAATTTGGAAGTTCAAAAGCAAATGTTGTTTCATCATAACTAACAATTGGGGAGCAAAATGTTGTTTCGTCAAAACCAACAATTAGTGACATGCTCCCAAGTCCCAAGTTAGCCCCAAGTTGGGGTTAGGTCATTCAAATTGCGAAATTTCTGGGACTCAGGGCACACTCCCAGCTTCCAGCACTAAAGGGGGTGAGAAGGGCATGCTGAAAGCTCCGGGATAGACTAGGAAGAGGGACAAGCTTACTCAATTATATGGTCATGCATCCAAATCCAACCAACAAGTTGGTTAGAACTCATTCTGCACCCTTTTGGTGTTGGGACAAGCCACGGGCTACCTTGGACTCACTTGATTCACCATGGCTTGGACTCAAGGGAAGCCACCACCTTCCCCCATATAGTATTTTCTGCAGCTCTCCGCCGCACTTGCATCCAAATTACTCTTTTTCCCAGGACTCCCAAAGTGGAGTCCCGAAATTGTCCCAATTTGAATCTCGGGACTTTGGGCGCTCATAACTTTTCGCCCCGAACTCGAATCAGGATGAGGTCTAAACCAAAGTTGTAGTTCTCCTCGAAAGCTTTCCAATGGTGTTTTGCACTTCACCTACACATACCGGAATCGAGTCGATTCCCGACTTTTAGTGATCAAGATACAAATTGCCAATTTGACTCTCGGCCCTTCATTCGACCATAACTTGTGTTATAGATGTCCAAATGGCTCATGCGAGGCCATTTTGGACATTTACACTTCAAGACCTTTTCAACAGTATAAAAAATGCCTCAATGCGAGGTGTTTTGACCCCTGCAATCACGTTCTGAGTTTTTGGGAGTCCCAGAGGACTCCCAATCCCATTTTCGGGATGTGAGTGGCGACCTCACAACTCTCTCAAAGTGAGGTTGTGACAATTAGGGAACAAAATGTTACTCCATTAAAACCATAAGTTGATGAATCAAATAATTAATGTGGCTTAGAGTTGGCAATGGTGATTATCTACAATTCAAATGATGAGATCCCTCCCAATATAGATTGGAAATTTCGATCAAAAAGTGGTGGGTTAGATTATTTTAGAATTTACATACATTAAATTGAATGCAGAAAAAAAAATTATACAAAAAATTTTTAATTCAATTATACTTGCACCTTCCATCCTTCCATCATTTGATGGAAAATGCGAAATTTGTTTTTTGAATTTTTTTAATTATAATACCTAAAAAAGGTTAAAATTTGTAGTAGTTACATTTGATTGTGTGATTTGATGTTTTACAATACTTACATTCTATTGTGTGGTATTTTTATGTCTAAAGTTTTAAGGTTGAGGTTTTTTTTATTACAAAACAAAGATTTATTTTTTTTAATAGTTTTTAGTTTAGGTTCCGAGCTTGAAATCGATTAGGCCTCTTTGCCACCGGCACCCCCATGTCCACTTAACATGGCTTGAAAGGACAAAAAATGGATGAAAGTTGGGTCAAAATGAAAATGTAAAGTTGGCACATACATTCACATATTTCGCCAAATGGTTATCAACCAAACATTTGAAGGAGGTGCATGGCTTAATGGCAGAAAAGGCTAAACCTAGAAGGTTTTCAACTTTTGAAAAATCTCTTTTACATCAAGACCATGCTAAAATGAATACTTGCATCTTGGGAAATGCCATGGCCGTGCAAAAGGGAATGATCAAAAGGTTGTTAATCATGTTTATGCCAAAGTCTAATGCGAATGGGATAAACTAATAATTGTTGAAAAAAATGTCCACCATTACCAAAATTATTACAACTTTAACCTTGGGTTTGTGACCAAAGCAAAGGGCATGGAAAGATGAAGGCCAAAAATGCAACCTAGGAGTCACATTCCCACTCCCGAGAGTGCAAGAAAGTGTGAGTGAATGAACCCACACATTCTTAAGTGAACTCCTATTTTGGGAATTAGAATCCCAAGGCACTTTCTAATCGTCAAAGAATGATTTGAGGGGTCAAAACTTAAATTGAAGAGTTTTTTATACCATTGGAAATATCTTGAGACATAAATGTTTAAAATGAATTCACATGATCCATTTGAATATTTACAACACAAGTTATGGCTGAAATAAAGGTTGACAATCGAAGTGTCAATTGATTTTCGACCATTAAAAGTCAAAAATCACCTTAAATTACATGTAGGCAGGGGGCGTGCCACATATCGTTGGAAAGATCTTAACAAGGGATACAAATGTTTTTAGACCTCACCTCAATCAAAGGTCTACACAAAAATTTATAAGCATCCAAAGTGCCGAGAGTCCTAATTTCAAGAATTTTGGGACTCCCGACTTGGGAGTCCCAGGAAAAATGACATTTGGATGTAACCCCTATGACTAATCATAAATAATACCATAAGGGGGAAGGTGGTGGCTTCCCCCAAGTCTGCACCATGGTAAGTCTTGTGAGTTTGTGTATGCTCATGGCTTGTTTATGCACCAAAAGTGCTCCAACTATGCATTAATTAACTTGTTGTTTGGTTTGTGCAGATCCATATGAATAATTGACTTGTCATTCATCCTAGTCCTCATCCCAAAACTTTAACATGCCCATCTTACCTTTGAAGTGTTACAAATTAAGGAATGTACCCCAACTCCTTTTTCTTTCATTGTTTCCACTTTTAGACTCACATTTGAGTTTTTCAAAAAGTTTGAGGGTGTGTCAAAAACTAACTTTGGTCAAATTAACTTTAGAACAATTGTTGCAAATGTTGAATTTTAATGCTTAAGGCATGGGAAGCGTGCCTTGAAATGTAGCATCATGGATGGAAAAGGACAAAAATTTACAAGAAATGATCTGATCCACCTATTCTACATATGCACAATGATTGAAAATGGCATGGGATGTCAAAAATTGGGATCAAAAGTCCACTAAAATGAGTTGGATACAAAAGTTGACAATTGTATTAAATTTCCATGAATTTAAAATGATTCATGGAAGGTAAAAAAAAAACTTCAATCAATGTTTTTTTTTTTTAATAATTTTGTTTCATCCAAGGTGTGTTAAGGTTTAATTTGGTGGTTTTTGGGTGTTCATAGGGTTTAAGGCACAACAAAGGAGGAATTTGTTGCAAATGCAATTCATGTTGAAATGTAACGCCACCATTTGTACACTACTCATCATGTAGCAAGGGTTGCAAATGTGGCAAATCCCATATGCACATTTTATAATTAATTTGTTTAAGGTTTACAAAGATCAAGATGAACATTGTGCAATACCTACATCTAATGTATTGGGAATCACATCACTTAAAGATTTTTAAAACAATACCCACATGCTAATTAATTTATTAGCATTGTCATGAAACCAAACATGCAATACCTACATCCTTTTTATTTTAACTTCCTTAAAACCATTTCAAATATGCAATACCCACATATAGGTCTCATAAATAGTTATTGATTTTTTACATTCATTGTAATACCCGCATATAGGTTTCATAAATACTTGCTAATTTTTTTACATCTATTGCAATACTTGCATATAAATCTCCATTCTAATATTTACGAGATTCATATGACATAATAATATAATCTAAGTATCAACAAATAATGTCATAATAAGGAATTATTAAAAAATATTTTTGATAATGTAAATGATTGATTATCATATTTAGATAATCATTTATTTCTTAATATTAATTAACCAATTATTTGGTTGAACCTTAATTATTTAGATAATTAAATTTTAAATTTAAAAATTAAATTGATAATTTGATATTTCATTAATTATATTAATTATATGTTTTTATGTTGATAAATTATTCAAATCACTATTTTAGATAATTATTCATAAGAATTAATTATCAAAAAAATAATTTTGGTATATAAATAAACATATTTTGGGTACCCAAACCACTTGTTAGTTATTTTGAAATGACTTTACATGTGGATAAGGTTGGGTCTTCACTTAAAGATTATTTCAGAATGAACTTACATGCAAGTATTAATTTAGGTTTTCATCTTCATTCAAAGGCACCTAAATTACATATTGGGTATTTCGAAGCAACCCTACATGTGGGAATAACATTTAAGGTTGGGTCTTCATTTAAGGTAACCTAAATCACCTATGGGTTATTTTGAAACAAACTTGAATATGGCTATTACATTTAGGGCTAGGTATTCATATAATTTTGCAATACTTGCACACGTACTTAATTTCACCAATTAGAGATTTGACTTTAATTTTTTAAATAATTAAATAAAATTTGTAACCAAACACTAAATAAGTTATGTATTTTACCATTTGATAATATCTCCAAGCTGATTTTTTTCACTTTCATTAAAATATATATAAAATGACATTGCATTGTTTTCCATATGCTCAAACCCTAAAAATTCCCCCCAAAATGCACCCTAGATTAATTTTAGTTACCATTAGACTTGGAAAAAAATGCTAATTAATTATCCATCCTAAACTCTAAACCTAAATCATAATCCAATAATATATATTTATAGTAATTATATTTTAAAAATATGTTTTTTTAATAATTTCTAAATTCAAATTTAATATGTTATAATATTAAAAATAATTAACATTAAAGTATCATAAATGCTTACTAGGCTTATGTGGCCTAAGCCGGTAAACTACCTACATAGCCAGTAGGTTTACTTAATAAGCTAGGCCACCTTGAATACCTACCTAGAAGGCTTACACTAGTGAGTAAATTACATAATAGGCCTATATTATGTTGGTAGCCTATTATGTACACCTAGGTTATATTACTAGGTAGTTAATTATGTTACTTAACAAGTAACCTACTAACCTATTACTTATGCTAAGCTAGGTTGTCTAACTTGGTCAATGTCGACACTTAGTTTAATTTAAGTTAATTATTATAAATTTGTGAAAAACTTGCTAACTAATTTATGTGTCCCAACCCTAAATTTAAACCATAATCCAATAGTACATAATTATAATAATTATATGAAAAGATATATTATAATGTCCATTCCACAAATAAATTAGGTAACAAAATTTAATAGAATATGTAATTAAGTAAACTAAAATGTTTGTAATTATGACATTGTTTCCACTATACATTGTTTGTAATACCTATATGTCACAACCCTAGCCTTGGGCTCGCGACCAACGTAAGGGCTTGTGAGGGTGCGGGCCAAGAATGAGCCCGAGAATCACATTTCATGTTCTCGGGAGTGCAAAAGAGTGTGAGGGAATGAACCTTCACACTTTTAAATGAATTCCTATTTTGGGAGTTGAAGTCCCAATGGACTTTCAAATTTTTAAAAGTCGATTTCAGGGGTCAAAACCCATTGGATTGAAAAGTTCCTGATATCATTGAAAAGCTATTGAATGGGCTCGTATGACCCATTTGGACATCTGAAACACAAGTTATGGCCAAAAAAAAGGTTGGGAGTCAAATTGGCAGTTTGACTCCCGACCACTAAAAGTCGGGAATCGATCAGATTTCCTTGAGTGCAGGTGGTGTGCAACATACCATTGAAATGATCTTGATGAAGGCCACAACTTTGCTTAAGACTTCATCTCAATCCGAGGTTTACACACAATGTTATGGGGCCCCAAAGTCATGGGAGTTCTAACTTTGGGAATTTCGGGACTCCCATTTCGGAGTCTCGGGACAAAATGTTTTTGGATGTGGGCCTTGTGAAGAGGCACAGAATATACTATAATGGCTACAACTTTGCTTTAAACTTCATCTCAATCGAAGGTCTGCACACAAAGCTATGGGCCCTAAAGTTGCAAGAGTTCTAATTTTGGGAATTTCGGGACCCCCATTTGGGAGTCCTGGGACAAAATGTCATTTGGATGTGGGCCTCATGGAGAAGCACAAAGTATACTATAAGGGGAAAAGTGGTGGCTTCCCCCAAATCTGGGCCGTGGTGAGTCTTATGAGTTTGAGTTTGCCCGTGGTTCGTCTTAGCACTAAAAGTGTTCTAGCTATGCACTAACAAACTTGTTGTTTGGTTTGTGCAAGTCTGTGTGAGTGATTGAAGTGCTTGTCAATCTTCCTAGTCCCATCCCGGAGCTCCAGCACGCCCCTATACCCCTAAAGTCTTGCGAGCCAGGGAGCATGCCCCAATTTCGTACTTTTCCGTTATTTTCATGTTAGACTCACATTTGAATCTCTTGAGGAGGTTGGGGGTGCATCATACATATGGGGACATGTGTTCATCATCCATGAACTAAAGCAAACCTTAATAAATTTATAGGTAGGATTAGGGGGTGGGGGGGGGGGAGGTTGGAAAAAGTGAGTAGGTAGGTAAATAAGCATAGTGCTGGTTAGTAGGTATATAGGTAGGTAGTTGGGTTAGCATGTAGGTTAGTAAATAGAAAGGAAGCTTAAAAAACAAGGTAGATAGGTTATTAAACTAGGTAGGCATGTAAGTAAGCAAGTTAATAGGTAAGAAAAAAGTTACATTAACAAGGTAGCTAGGTAAATAAACAAGTTAATAATACATAGGAAACAAACTACCTTATCAAGGTGGCTAGGTTTATGGAATATTTATGTCAATAAGGTGGTTATGTATATAAGGTTGCTAATTAGTAAGGTATTAAGGTTAGTACATTACTTATGAAGGTAGGAAGGTGAATAGGATAACTATGTGTGAGGTTAGGTCCAAGGGAAAAAATGACTAAGAACAAAAAAAAAATTAAGTATAGTGGTTACTAGTAAAAAGAAATGGATTGTGAAGAACCCCATCTGGTGCCAAATGAAGAAATGCAGCACATCCAATTGACAAAACAACCAACTAGTGCATTGGTAACTACTAGTTCACTCTAGTCGCTTCTTCACATTTCAAGACTCCCAATTCTTGGTTATTAAAAAAACACATCTTAAATGAGAAAAATTTCAAACTATATCTAATTCTACATATGTACTAATTTTTTTCTAATTACTAGCATCATAGAATCAATAAAAAGTCACTATGAACTATATGTATCACATGCCTAAACCCATAAATAACTAAAATTGCATACTTGAGACATGTTTCAAAAATAACAATTACACTCTTAAACCCCCCACCCCCTCATCTCACCCTGAAATTTATTATTAAAAAATAGATATATCTGATTTTTCTCAAACCAATAACATATCTAACCTTAGTTGGAATTTTTTTAATAAAAAAATTAATTATATTTTTCAAAAGAAAAAAAAACCAAAACCCATATAAAATAGGTTTTGGGGTTCATATTGGTTTTAAGGACAATTGTGATTAGAGGTTAGTTATAGTTCTAAGGCCAATTCTAATTTATGTTTTGGTTCTCAAACATTTTTTCAAAATTTAGAATCAATAGTTTGGGTGGTCAATAATGAACTCAAAATTGAAATCAAAATCAACCCAAACAATAAAACCTAATATTAGTGGTTGTTTTGTGTGTATGTTTGTGTTTTTAAGGTTTGGGGAAAGGACAAACAATTGCATTCTATGGAAAGGCCCCATTAGGGGTGGTTCTAATTAAAAATTGTTGAAACTAAGGCAAGTGCAAAAATGTTTCATAAAATGGTGCTAGGTTCTACCAAGACTTGTTCCAAACTATAACCAATGTTCGCCATCATTCAATTCACATCAGTGGAGTGTTCACACCATTGATTCAGATATCAAGTGGAACTAATAGACCTTAAAGTGGAAACCACCTATCCAACCTAAGGGAAAACCTATAAAACTACATAAATATGACACCAAAATTGGTTAATTCCTTGGGATTCAAATGCAAAATAGATAAGCTTGTTTATAAAAGTTATAGTACTAATACACATATGCACTCAAGCATCAAGGGTATTAGCCTTCCTAAGAAAGAAAAGTATGAGCACATTGCGAAGAAAAACTAAAAAACTTTAGAATGAATATTTAATACTAATGTCATCTGACAAGCAAAACATATTTTTTCACAACACTAAAGTAATGGGTTACACTATGATTTTGTAAAATTGACATGGTGGGAATGATGTGTGGAAAAGGGTTTATGCAATGAAATCACATCAACTTTTCATGATTGGCTTTTTGTTAGCATGAAGGTGAATGCATGTAATCTTTACTTCATAAACCAAAAAATACAACCAAGGTTTTCTTTTTCAACTTTTAGAAAAAGTTATCCTTGCTATGAAAAAATCATCATGGCTAGTTTGGTGAAATATTTCTATGACAAGTAGGTGATTTGGTTATTGACTTTCGAAACACCTAGCGATAATTTTTTTGGTGATTATAAATTGTGTGATTATCTCAAAATGTGTAATGGAGTTTAATTTGGTTGTGTGTGTTTGACCCACCTCAAAATTTAAACACTTTAAAAATGTTTTAAAGGTCCTATCAACAATTAGTAAGTTCCTTAAAGGGAGATTTTCATGATATGACTTGCAAGGGAGTTGCTCTTGAACTGCCCCACTATAACATAAGCCTTTTCCTACATGATGCAATACACACAATGACAAATATTGCACAAAATAATTAACAAAACACACTAACTATGGCTATTTGCTAATAATTGACTTGTGGGGGGATTGAACCCTTAAATTGCTCATTGTGGCACAAGTCATTTACAATATAACACACAACATACATAGTATACACAATAATAAAATTATCAAAACATAGTACAAATTATCACCAACAAAAATAAAATAAAATAACAATGTCATAACAAGATATCAATCTTGTTGAGATCATGGAAACTAACGGGAAAAGGCAAAAATTCAAACCTTCATTTACCAAAAAATAACTATGTATCAAAACCATACCAAATTTGCATATCCTTCAAGTTACAACTATCTCTAAGTATCGAAAATTCTCCAACATGTAAAATTGTTGAACAAACATCTAAACCACAAGGTCTAAATGTGTTGTTAATCAACTGCAAAGCTTAGATTTGATGAAAATCAAATTGTTGAAGCATCTTTCATCTTCAATAAAACCAATAACTTGGACCATTGCAATTTTTGTTAGCTTCATATATATTGACATCTTGTGTATAATCACTTGTGAAAAAACCAAAGATCTCCAAAGGTAATTGATAAAATTCTTAGTATAAGGAAGACCAATGGCTAATGCAACATTGTTTCATTGTTAACTTGAAGAATGATATTTACAAATCCAAATACATAGTAGATAGGACTTATAATACCAAGGTTTAATCAAGCCCAATCCTCTTGGGGTAACAATATTGGGTATTCATCACACTATTGTGTTTTTGGAAAAGTTTTCATAGTTTGCAATCATCTAGTATTGGAGACAAACCACCCCAAAGCTTCCATAACATTATGTGAAGTAAAATGCAATTGTAATTTTGAAATGAAGAATTTAGTTTTTTCTTTCACCTAATTTTTCACAATTTCCACAACCTAAATTTGCATTTCTTTGGTCATAAAATTGACAACCCCATTAATTGGTTTAAAAGTTTCACCAAAATGTGTTCATTATAATTGAAAGTTAAGTGTTCAATACATGTGTTCAAGTGCAATATCCGCTACATGATGTAAAGGTCCTGAGAAGAATCTAGCAAACACTTGAAAGAATAGAACACATTGATTTTTTTCTAAATGTTAGGGTCCACAAAATGTGAAAATAGATTTGTTCAACAAAACTTGATTATTGCTGCATAGTCAACAAAAAAACATCTCAAGCTTAAGCCAACTTCATCAAGATGTTCACTTCCTCCAATAATGGCAACATGATTGCTAGCCCATATAGGATTTCAATATCACAATAGCAACTCAAAGTTCACCTTGGTAGAATTTTTGTTAAAACATAAAAAATTATTCGCACCATTAAAGTGTGGTATTCATTCATCACCCACTTTGTAGGTTCCATCATAAAAATCCAATAAGTTTTGACATTTTTCAGCAACTTATTGCCTTAAATTTCCATGCTCTTAGCAAGCTTGTTAAGTTCTATGTGCTTTTCAGGGGTTTTGCTGAAGTAGATAGGTAGGGTTTAAAACAAGTTTTCCAACCTACAAACCATGTTTAGTTTAAATAGAACTTGCACAACCAAATTACTTTAATGGGTCATGCAATGGATGCCTTACATTTGAGATGCATAATCTATTGCATAACTGAATCTTAATTCCTTAAAAAAATTCACACCTTCATCTCGAAACAAATAAGCTTAGAGGACAATGACTTAAGGTGGTTACAATATATGGTGGACCATTTTTTGCATCGTATTATAGGTTTTTGTTGAGTGTCATGCATTAACATGCCATAAACCATCGTTATGTCAAATTTGTCAATGAATTGAGATTTTCAATTTAAATAAGAAAATATATTTTAAAAAATTACAACATATATTCTCCAAACATATAGTAATAAACTTTTGAAGTTGAAATATATGGACCAATTTTTTGTATGTGGCTTTATATAAATAGATTTTTGTTTATGAATTTAGTTTGGGATATCTCATAGGGATTCAATATGTTAAAAAAAATAAACATAAATGCAAATAAATTGTCCAAAAAAAGGTATATCTTAATATTCTAACATTTTTTATTCTGGAATTCTATCCTTAACATATTATTTTCAAACATACAAAATTTGTAGAACAACTGAAAAATCAAAAGTAAAATTTTAGTACTTACTAATATTCTAGCATTGTTTTATTTTGGAATTATGTATTTAACATCTTATTTACAAACATACAAAGTTTATATAATAGTAACCACAAAAATCAGAAGTAAAACTCAATAAAATGCATTGTATCATACATATCTATACAATAATGGCCTATGTAGTGATCTAAAAATAGAATCAAACCATATCATATTGGGTAAAACAAAACAAAACAAAATGAAACAAACTACACTATAGAATAAATGTTCTTCTCCATCAAAACTAATTTCTAACTTTACCATGAGTTTCTCCATCCTTCTCCAAACTACTTTTTGTTCAAAACCTCATCATGATTCTTTTCATCTTCTAATGTCCAACCATCTACATAACTTTAAAAATCCTCCTCAAGTTCTCACTATAAGCTTCAATTCAAAATATCTCATGGGTCCTAATCAACTCACCTACTTTGTCTTGCTACTCCTTTGTCCACCCTATTAAACATTGATATTGCACTTCTATCTAATATATCCAATAGGGACAACATAACTCAACCCTTAACAAACTCAAACATAAAATACATTATAGAGTAATATCTGGATAATTATTCCTTTTACAATGATTTGAAAACAGAATTCGACCATATCATATTGAAAAAATAAAATACATGAAACAAAATTATATTATAATATCAAGGTTATTCTCCATCAAAACTCATCATGTTAAAGTAGCTCTAACATGAACTTTTCTCTCTCATTCAAAACTATTTTATCTTATCTTCTTCATCATAATCTTCATAATGTTTTGATGTCAAACCATATGTAGAACTTCTCTAGAAATCCTTCTCAGGTTCCTACCATAAACCACAATTCAAAACTCCTCATGATTCTTAATCAATTCACCTACTTTGTCTTGCTACTTTTCTGTCCACCCTATTAGACATTAACTTTTGTCCAGTCTATCCAATACGGACAACATAATTTTGCCCTTAACATTACACCCCTTGTACTTTAAATTTTTTCCTTGAAATCTATGAATGGTAAAGTATAAAATTATATTAACATGAACAAACTATAGCCTTTTTTTTTTTTTTTGTATGGACTAAATGTGCTTCTTGCAATGTGGCCCGGTTTGCCACAATAGTAGCATGTCTTGGTGTCTTTGCATGTAGATGTGGTCCCTCCTCTTCCTTGCATTGACACCATCGTCGCATCGTCACCTTGCGGCTCCTTCTCCTTCCTCTTGGACACTTCATGCATCAATCGTGCGGTCACAAACTCCATTGTGAGGTCTTTCATGGGCAAGGTCTCCAAGGCGGTGATTAGGTACTCGTAGGAGGGTGGCAAGCTCTCAAGCAAAGTCATCACAACATCTTCATCCCTCACGAGCACCTCCAAGCAAGCAAGTTGATCAGCAAGTGCCTTGACCTTGTTGATATGGTCTAGAAGGTCTTCTCCCTCTTGCATCTTACACGTGAAGAACTTGCGACGAATGAAGAGGATGTTCGACAAGCTCCGTGTCTCGTGGATGTTGCAAAGTGTCTTCCATGCCTCCACGGGTCCCTTGCACCTCTTGATGTGGTCAAGTTGACTATCCACCAAGTTGATGGCAATGGTGGACATGGCCTTCTTTGCGCATCGTTGGTACTCCTTGATGACTTTGGGGTCCGCATTGGATGGTGGAGCCTCCTCTGACCCGTTGACAATCTCCCAAAGGTCCATGGAGGCCAACACCATCTCCATCTTGAACTTCCAAAGGTTGAAGTTCTCCCCATTGAACTTGTCAATGACTCTAGTGCTCTCTCCCTCAAAAAATGCCATTTTGCACTCAAATCCAACCTCTCTACCCACTTATGCGCTCAACCAAATGCCAATTAGTGCCTAATGAGCACTCTTACACGCGATTTGCTTCAATGCACTCTCATAAACACACTCTAGCCCCTGGAAGGCTGAATTGTGCACCAATGCACCTCTAATCACAAAATTCAACCCTTAATGGCTCCCACTTGCATCAATGCTTCCTCAAACACTCAAAATGCACTCAACCAACTCAAATCAAGTGCTCTATGAATCAAATGTGCACAAATACACGTCAATGACTCAAATCAAGACTTACAATGTTGGAATGTGCACACATGCAGATCCAATGCTTCCAAATACCTCCAAAGAGCACCAATCAAGCACTTGTGCACCTCGAAACTCCAAATGGGCTCCAAAACCTCAAAGCTCCTCCAAAGCTCTTCAAAATTCCTCCAAGGCTCCAAAAGTGCAAACTTGCACCTCCAACAAACACAAAACCTCAAGATCTCTCTCAATGCACACAAGCAATCAAACCTTTAATCATGCAACTCACATGTGTGGGCCCATAACCTGTTGAAAAACAATAGGATCAGAGGAGAGTTTGCGCAATCAAAAACACATAGATCACACAAGTATGTGAACAATGCTTGGAGTGAGATATCCAACTCCCCTCCAACCTTGCTTTTTATTCCCTTCCCTGTACCACCACATTGACAAACCATATGGGATAACTATTTCTCTCCCTCCTTATTCTAACATGTTTGTGGTACTAACATATCTCAAATCTACCTATGTCTTTGATTGCTTGCAACACTTATCTAACACATTGTTTCTAATATCTACCACACCATTATCTATGTTTCATCTACATCATAATCTTCAACACCCCTTTGGTTGACCAATAAAAAACATTTCATTATGTTGTCACTCATCATACTTGGCCCATAATGTGTGACATGTGCACAAGTTGATACATATCTTGAACCATTAATGGAGGAGTTGAAACTATTGTGGGAAGTTGGGGTTTAAGTCTGAGGTGCAACTGCATTCAATGGGCAAATGCACTTGAACATGCGTGTGATATTGATGTGGATAATGCATGATTTGCTAGCTTATGGGACAATAGCAAGATGTGCAACCAAAGGGTATCAAGGTGCCCATGTTACGGGCCAAATACCACAACACAAAGATCATGGGTGTTGAACAAAAATGTATATTGTTCACAACATAGAAAATGGTTACCAATGGACCATCCTTATCGTCATGACACATTTTCATTTGAAAGGATCTAAGAGGAAGGTGAAGCGCCTAGAAGAATGACTATTGATGAAATATACAATGCAACTACAGCAAGGATGACTTGGTTTGCTAGTGGGGGTTGGCCTCAATGCAATGATCCAACAAAGACATTTGGAGTGAAAAGATTAAGCATTTTGTTTCAATTGGAACATTGGAAGGTAAATTTCCACATCTTTATACATGTGCAACCTAATTTGATAATAGATTGAACATCTCCATTGTTGGAATGGTATTGTGTGAAGCATCGAACTTCTAGTGGATGTTGAATTAAGTAGTATGAACATAACTTGGGTTAAATGAAACCAATCAAAACTTTGAGCTTTTGGTGGAGTCTTAGTTGAATGCGTAATGGAATCCCAATATATGTTGGAATCCTACACAATGTGGTTAATACTGAAACATGTCAATGAGATCTTAGTGCACATGGAATCTTGGTGGATCACATAATGGAACCACTTCCATATACTAAGTGTTTAGACAACCCATGATGTCCATTAGGAGTGTTGTGGAACCATTTCCACCAAAGGGGCCATGGTTTCACTTCCACTACGGATATCATGGAATTGTGAAGCACTAAGGGTGCTAGAGAACCCACTTGGTGGAATAAAGGTGTTGTGTACCCACTTCTGAACCATGGGCTGTGGTGCCATGATAAATAGGGGTGTTATGGAACCACAACTTCCATTAGGATGGTTAATATAGCTTCCATTAAGGGTGGTTTTGGAAGATCAATTATGTGGTATGGTGATTTAAACTTGATGCACTAGTTTTGAATGTCCATTTGTCTAAGCTAAGTGAAACATAAATAAGTGGCATCACATGTACCAATTATTACATACATGACATATCACTGTTGAAGATTATGATGTAGATGTTAGAAACATTAGAAATGGTGTGGTAGATATTAGAAACAATGTGGTAGTTAAGTGTTGCAAGTAATCAAAGACATAGGTAG
>Ga0209611_10000040_pt1 | contig 123426 bp, 102 predicted proteins | sample S1TSphgellanicum_3_FD_187693 | JGI IMG/M metagenome (GOLD analysis project Ga0209611, IMG submission 187693) | Host-associated microbial communities from peat moss isolated from Minnesota, USA - S1T2_Fc - Sphagnum magellanicum MG (SPAdes) (version 2) | ecosystem: Host-associated > Plants >... | reverse complement strand
ACAAGAAGGCCGCAGCGATCAAAGCGAAGCCACCGGCCAAAGCCAAGGCAGCGGCCAAAGCCAAGGCAGCGGCCAAATCGAAGGCAGCGGCCAAATTGAAGGTGCCGGTCAAATCGAAGGCACCGGCCAAATCGAAGGTGCCGGCCAAATCGAAGGTGCCGGTCAAATCGAAGGCACCGGTCAAAGCGAGGGCGCCGGTCAAGGCGAAGGCACCGACCCAAGCCAATGCGCCGGGCAAGGCGTTGGCACCGACCCAAGGGAAAGCGCCGGTAAAAGAGAAGGCACCGGCCGCGATGAAGGCGCCGGCCGAGGTGAAGGCGCCGGCCCCGGTCTCGATGCGGACATCGCAGCCCAAACCCCCAAAACCGGCCGCGCCGAAACCCGTGGTCCCTGAGGTGGTTTCCGCCAGCCCCGGCAACGGCGCGGCGGCTCCCGGCCGCCCTAACTCTGTGGAATGACTTGCAACAGAACTCCGGGCAAGATCGCCTCGATCAGCAAGGCCAGAAACAGAAATACCAGAAAACCGACCAACTGGCCCGCGAACCACACCCCGAAGGACTTGCGGGTTGCGAGACCTTGCACTTCGCTGAAGCCCATCACTTGCAGCACGATGCTCCAGACGAGCATCAGGACATAGGTAGCGAATTGCACGTGCAGCAGTAGCACCAGAAAGCCTTCCAGATCGGCGCGCGGTTTCTCGACGAACGTGGCCTCGCCGACGAGCAGCGCCGCCAGCACCCAGACGATGAGCGAAGCCAGCATCGGCACGCCGCCGTAGGCGAGCACATGAATGACCTGGCTGGCGCTCGACTTTCCGCCGGCGCGCTTTCCCAGGCGTACATAGATGAACCCCATCAACAGCATGCTTGCCACGCCTGCGACGGCGCCGTAGGCGAAGGAATTGGCGAGAATCTCCTCGACGCCGATGTGTGCGCCGGCGCCTTCCGATCGGTACAGGGCGAGAAAGTTGCCGACGCCTTGAGCCGCCGCGAGCAGGTAATCCACGACGCCGACGGGGCGCGCCGCAAGCTCGCGGAACACGCGTCGGGGTCTCAACCAGACATCTTTGAGCGGGTGAATGGGTTCGGCGGGTATCACCGGAGCAGCCTACGCAATCCACATAGCCGACTCCAGCATCGAGCACAGATGACAGCGGACTTTTTCAGGGCTACTCTCACAACGAGTCGAACGATCCCTAGGAGATGAGAGATCATGGCAAAGAAGAGCAAGTCGAAGAAGCGCCCGGTGGCCAAGGCCAAGCGCGTCGCCAAGAAGAGCGCCGCGAAGAAGAAATCGGCGGTGATAAAGGTGAAGGCAAAGGCCAAGGTTGCGAAGCCGGTCAAGGCTGCGGCCAAGAAGTCGAAGCCCAAGCCCAAGGTGGCCGCGAAGAAAGCTGCGCCCAAGCCGCGCGTGACCAAGCCAAAGGCACCGCCTGCACCGGTCGCGGAACCGCTGGACGCGTCGCCTCCACCGCCGGTGTCGGAGTCGCCGTCGTCGCTTCCCAGTTCTGAACCGATGGCGTTTTGAGGTTTAGCTCACGGGAGCAGCCTCGGACTTAAGGTCCGCCCAGGCGCCTTCGCGACGGGCCAAACCGGCGCTCGTGACGGTGCTTAGTCGGACAGCATGCTAGGCGCGCATCAACCCCTGCAGGGGGCGCGCGCCGCTGCTGTCCGGGAAAACGCGTTTGGCGACAGTCTTCGCATCGATGTGCATATGCTCATCGAGCACAGCCTTGAACACGCTGCGCAAGTCGAGAGTCGGCCGCAGATCGCGGTTGTCGAGAAGCGCGCTGCGAGTGAGACCCGGCCAGTCGGCAATCACCCGGCCGCCCCGCACCGCTCCTCCCACCAGAAACGCGCACCCACCCGTTCCATGATCGGTGCCCCGCGTACCGTTCATGGCGGCAGTTCTGCCGAATTCGGTCACCACAAGCACCGCTGTTTGCGGCCACAAGGGCTCTAGCTCCTCCGCCAGCGCTCGCAGTGCCTTGTCGAGTCCTTTGAGCCGATCCGCCAGCGCGCCTTTCGCGCCCCCTTGGTTCGCATGGGTGTCCCAACCACTGGCTTCGATGACCGCGACATTGGGGCCGCCCTCACTGCGCATCAGTGTGCCGGCCATTCGCGCCACGCCGCTGACGCGGTCCGCCGCAGCCGCGCCCCCCGCCGCCGTGTCGCCGCCCGCCGCGGCCAGCCGGTCGGTCTGGATCGCTTCGCCGAGTCGCGCGGCAAACCAATCGTCCTTCGAATACAGGTCGGCCAAGCGCACCAGCAGTTCCTCATCGACGTCGGGCGTCGGCTGCGGCGACTTGGAAATCACGGGTGCCTCGCCGCGCAGCATCAACGGTACATTCTGGCCGATGGCGACGGCTTGGGCGGAACCGGAGCCGCGCGGGAGCGCGGCGAGCGCGCGATTGAGCCAGCCGTCCGCGGTGCCGATGGGCTTCGTCAGCCCGTTCTCGAGCACGTTCTGTCCGTCGAAATGTGAACGGTCCCGATACGGCGAGGCGACGGCATTGAAAACCACGACCTCACCGGCGAGATAGCGTTCATGCAGGAATGCAAAGGACGGATGCAGACCGAACGTGCCGTCGAGCGCCAACGCGCCTTGGGCCGCGCCGGGGGCAGCGATCGCGAGTTCCCGATGCAGCTCCGCATAGTGCGGATCCGCGTAGGGCGGAACTGCGGCAAGACCATCGAGGGCGCCGCGGAGAATCACCACGACCAGACGCGCGCTGCCGCCGGCGTGCGCGAATACGGCATGTGGAATCGCCGCGCTTGCCGCCAGCGCCCCGGCACCCAACAAGAAGCGGCGCCGGGAAGTTCCGGCCGGACGTCGTGGCATGTTCATCTTCGCTGAAACTCCGGGCTCATCAACAAAAGTGCCAGGGCCTGCGTCCCGGAGGAGGCGCGACGCAGGGCCGTTACCGTTTCCGGCCGGGCGTAAGCGCCGAGACTTGCGGACGCCACCTCCACCGGATCGAGCCCTTGCTCGCAGCGCTCCGCGAACCGGCTCGCCCAAAGCACCCGATGCATCAGCGCGTCCGAACCATCCCAGGCTTGGGCGGTGTCCGGCCAGCCCGCGGGCGACCCCGGCGTGTACTGACGTTGGCCCAGCAACTCGAAGCTGCGCACAACCTCTTCGGGCCGCTGCGGAGTCACGTGGAGTGCGCGAAGGCTCGAAAACACGAAATCCTGAGGCGTCTTATACTTGGGGGTGCCGCCGGTCCACGCCTCGGGGCACTCGATCAATGCCGCGTACACCTGCGGCAAATCGCCGCCCGTTCGATGAAACACGCGCGCGACGCGTTCGACCGCCGCCGCCGGCGGATCGTCGGCGACAAAATGGCGCACCAGCTTGGTTGCGACAAAGTGCGCGGTCGCAGGATGCCGCGCCAGATCCGCAAGCACCGCCTCGCCCTGCCGCACACCGTCCTCGTGGTAGGTTTTGCCGAGAAAAGTTTTGGCGCCCGGTTCGTGAAGGTTGTCGCGAAAACAAAATCGACCTGGCTCGCCGCCCGCCAGCCGTCCCTTGCCGCCGCCGATCGACCACCCCGTGATGATTTGCGCAAACGCCGTGACATCGCGCTGCGTGTAGCCGCCGTTCACGCCGAGGGTGTGGAGCTCGAGAATCTCGCGCGCCAGATTCTCATTGATGCCGAATTCGCGCTGCGGTGGCGTCCCGCCCGTGCGCCGCGCGGCGCGCCGCGCCAATTCCGAGTCCGTGCCCACCGAGTATTGGTTGTCGAGAAAGGCGATCATCGCCGGGTGCTGCTCCACCGCCATCAACAGATCGATGAATCTGCCCGCGACGTGCGGGCGGATTGCCTCGTTCTCGAGTGTTCCGGCAACACCCAGAACCGCGCCCTTGTCCGCCGACACGGCAAAGTGATTGCTCCAGAAGTGGACCAGGCGTTCCGCGAACGGCCGGGTGGTGAGCGCCGCACTTTGCGCCCGTGCCAGCACCTGCGCGCGGTAATGCGGAAGGTACGCCTCCCGCACCGGATTCCGGACCGCGGTCGCAGCTGCGGTCGCGGTCGTAGCCGGCGCAGCCGCAGCCGCAGCCGCAGTGGCAGCGGCCGCTTCGCGTTTGATCGTTTGGTTCTGCTGCCGCGCCGTCATCACCTCTATGAAGATACGGTCGGAGGTCGCCAAGGGGGTGTTGATGGCAAGCGGGGCAGCGCCCTTGATCTGCGCCAACAGCCATGCACGCGGATCGCCGGAGGCGTCGGCCAGTTCTCCCGGACGCGCACCCAATCCAAACCTCAGTACCGCGATTTCGGACTGTACCATCCAGCCTCAACGGCACAGCAGCGGCCGGGTTGACCCGGCCACTTAACAGTTTCTACGATAAAAATCGCAGCGCAAACACCAGGGCGATGAGCGCGATGATCACGTTGAGGCCGACACCCACGTTCGTCCAGTACCCCGGGGGTACGACCACCGGGTCGAGATTCAGGATTACCTGGCGATATTGACGCGCGGAAACGATTGCCACCACCGCGCCAAGCAGCAACAGGGTGACGCCCAACCCCAAGGAGAAGCCGCGCTGTGCCACCGATTCGGGCTGGTGTCCCACCATCTGCAGGAACAGGCCGAAGCGTTCAACCACGAAACCGAAACCCATCAATGCGATGGCGCTGCGTTGCCAGGCCAGCAGGGTACGTTCGGCGGCGAATAGCACGCGAGGATCGGCGGTATATGGCATGGGAACTCCCGGTGACTCAGGCGGATCTTACAGACAACCCGCTTGCCTGCGGCCCGCCCGCTGCGGATTAAGAGGAGAAAATCCTGTCCGGAACAGCGGTTCAGTTGAACGCATCGGCGGCGGTTTTCGCGATCAGCATGACGACGATGACGATGAACACGCCGCGCACGAATTTGCTGCCGTGCTTGATGGCGGTGTGAGCACCCAACACGCTCCCCGATGCATTGCAGGCTCCGAGCGCCAATCCCAGCACCCAGTGGACTTCGCCGTGAAAGCCGAACAGCGCCAGCGCACCGGCATTGGTCGCGACGTTGACGGCGCGCGCGCCGATGGAGGCGTGCAGAAAATCGAAGCCGTACATTCTGACGAACAGCAGCATCAACAAGCTGCCGGTTCCCGGCCCGAAAAATCCGTCATACAGGCCGATGCCGGCGATCGCGGCCAGCGCCAGGCAGCCGCGCCGCCGCGACAATTCGATGGGCGCATGCTGGCCGCCCAGGTCCTTGTGCCACAGCACGTACAGCAGCACGGTCGTCAGCATGCAGGGTACCAACGGGCGGAACAGCGCCGCCGATACCGTACTCACGAGACGGGCGCCCGCCAGCGCCGCGACGAACGCCACCGCGGCGGCCGGCAGCAGAACGCGCCACGGAATGCGCACGACGCGCATGTAGCGCATCACCGCACCGCCGGTGCCGCAGATGCTGCCGAGCTTGTTGGTGCCGAGCAACTCCGCCGGCGGAACAGCGGGGTAACCCGCGAGCAGCGCCGGCAATTGAATCAGCCCGCCGCCACCCACGATGGCATCGATGAAGCCGGCGAAAAACGCCGCGCACAGCACCAACCCCAGGGTGGAGGAGCCGGACCCTAACTCGATTGCGGCCAGGCGGTGCTTCCTTGAACGTCGCGCAGCCGCGGTCCGCCGCCGGCGTCGAACCAATTTTCCACCAGGCGGTACGATATCGAGAGTCGCGGCGGCAGCATCGTGCCGTTCGAGGCGATATCGTCGCGCGTGAACCAACGCGCATCCTCGAGTTCCTGGTCCCGCAGATTCACCTGCGTGGTCAGCGCATGTGCCGTGAATCCGATCATCAACGAGGCCGGGAACGGCCAGGGCTGCGAGGAGTGATACTCGATGCGGTCGACCTCGATGCCGGTTTCCTCGAACACTTCGCGTGCCACGGAGTCTTCCAACGACTCGCCGGGTTCCACGAAACCGGCAATGGTGGAATAGCGTCCGGCCGGCCAGCTGGCCTGACGCCCGAGCAGCGCCCGCCCGCCATCGCTGACCAGCACGATGATGGCCGGATCGATCCGCGGAAACTGCTCGTGTCGACAAACGGGATTGGTGCACACCAGGACATGGCCGTTCTTGGCCGGCAAGGTTGCGGCGCCGCATGTCCCGCAAAAGCGGTGCCGGTGGCGCCAGGATATGAGGGCGCGGGCGTATCCCAACAGACCCGCTTCGTTGCCGGGCAGCAGCGAGGCAACGACGCGCAGCTCCTCGAAACGAGTTCCGGGCAGCAGCGCCGGCGGCTCGGCCGATTCGACCTCGCAGGCAAAGTAATTGATGCCCTCGAACCGGCCCAGCAAGATCAGATTCGAGCCGGCGTTTGGCTCGGGCGTCACATGACGCAGCGGCACGAAAGCCGCGCGCGGCGGGTCCCCGGCGGTGACCAGATTGCGCGAATGCCAAATCGGAATGGCGCGGCTGTCGGCATCGGCGAGTGCTGCCGAATACCAGGAGGAATCGTCGCGCAAATGAGCGGCGCGGTCCAGATAGCGGCCGGCGAAGACATTCGTGTTCTGCATTCTTCGGGATTCTAGCAGCCTGCCTTGACTCACGGACGTCGTCGCGAGGCTCGCTCAGAGGGACCCGACTTCGACAGGCATCACCCTCTCGATGACGGACGCCGGCGCCGCCGCGGCAGGACCGCACGTTCCGCAGGCAACCCTGTGCTTGGCCAGCAGATCGTGCAAACGCACTCCGCCGCATGTGCCGCAACGCGCGATTCCGACTTCGTCGCGCCGTGCGAGGGCCAGCAGCAGGAACCAGGCGTGTTCAAATGAGATGCTCGCCGGCGCATGCAATACAAGGTAGGCCTCGTAGGCCTGGCAGAGCAGCGCACCCGATTCCAGGGAACCGACTCGATAGCGCGCCTCGAGACCGTCCCCGGCGCGGCCCAACAAACCGTACAGCACGAACAGGCTCGCCAGCTGCGCCGATTGGAAATTGAGCTCGGCATTCCTGAAGAAAAACGCAGCCTGCCGCGGCGACTTGCCGCGATGGCGCGTCACGCGCCGCGTGTCCTGGTGCAACACGTAACTGCGGTAGAGCTTGCGGATGCGGTCGTCGCTCAAGCCCGTCCATTGACGAATCGTGAACGTTCGGGCCTCGTGGCGGATCAAGCGCAGGCCCAGATCCAGGCGCTGCCGATCGCGGGTGTAGCGGTCGTCCGAAACTCTCATGGCTGAAGCCTCCTTGCAATATTCGTGTTTTCGCCTCAAAAAGAATTTGACAGAAATTAATCACAAAGTTAGCGTGCTTGCCAAGCGGTTTCTGCTCGTCATTCGCTGCGTTTGCGGCGAAATGCGCGAGACCGCCCAAAATCCCACCCGGAATTCGTTTGAGGAGGCGGTCATGCAGGAAGCAGTCGTCGGCAGCTGGCACGAATCGCATTTATCGCCGGATGTGCTCGGGTCCTTGCACGATCTGAACCACCGATTTCTGGATCTTGCAGCCGTGCGCACCGGATGGATGGGAGTCGAGCTCGGGTCGCTTTCCGCGGCGCAGCGTGCGGCGGCGGCAGGCTGCCCCTACGCATTGTTCGACCTGCGCTTTCAGGATGACCGGCATTGGCAGGCGCGTTTGCAAACCTGCGAGTCGTGGTGCGTTGCCGATGAAATTTCCGCCGACGATGCGACGCGGAGCTTCGTGCGCCTCGCACTCTTCTACGCCTGGCACGTGGCGTTGCGCACCGGACTCGCCGCGCAATTGCTCCTGGGCATGACGGCGGGCACCGCGGACGCATTCCGGCGCATCACGGTCAATCAGCTGCCGGCGCTGGCGGCGACCGAGGCCGAGCATCTCACCGCAAGATGGAGCGGATGCGCCGCCTACTGGAGCTCGCTCATCGCCGCCGCGGCGCGTGCCGAACCCAAGGCGCTGCGCCGTGTGCAGCTCTACGGACTGCAGCTGTCGGCCGCGGCGCGGCTGCCCGATTCCTGAAGATTCTGATTGGCGTTGCGGCCGGGGCCTCGCGAGGTTTAGGCTACGCGCCTCCCATGCACGCCCTAGTCCTTCGTCAGCTCACCAAGATCTACAAGAACGGGATCAAAGCCCTCAAAGCGATCGACCTCGAGGTGGACGAGGGCGATTTCTTCGCGCTGCTCGGGCCGAACGGCGCGGGCAAGACCACCGCGATCGGCATCGTCACCTCGTTGGTCAACAAGACCGGCGGCATCGTCGAGGTGTTCGGCCATGACATCGACCGGGAACTCGAAGCCGCCAAGTCGTGCATCGGTCTCGTGCCTCAGGAAATCAACTTCAACATGTTCGAGAGCTGCTTCACCATCGTGGTCAACCAGGCCGGGTTCTACGGCATTCCACGCCCGCTCGCCCGGCAACGCGCCGAGAAGTACCTCAAGCAACTGCAATTGTGGGACAGGCGCAATTCGATAGCGCGCTCGCTGTCCGGCGGCATGAAGCGTCGCTTGATGATCGCGCGTGCGTTGATGCACGAACCGAGACTGCTGATTCTCGACGAGCCGACCGCGGGCGTCGACATCGAGATCCGCCGGTCCATGTGGGAGTTTCTGCGCAACATCAACGACTCCGGCACCACCATCATCCTGACCACCCACTATCTGGAGGAGGCTGAGAATCTATGCCGCAACGTCGCGATCATCGAGGGGGGCAACATCATCGAACGCGACACCATGGCGAACGTTCTGCGCAAACTGCAGACCGAGGTGTTCGTGTTCAATTTGCGCGACGCGCGCACCGCGCCCCCGCAGTTGGCGGGCTTCAGCGCCGTGCTCGCCGATGAGAACACGTTGGAAGTCGAATTGTCGAAGGCACAGAGTCTCAATGACCTGTTCGCGCAACTCTCGGCGCAGGGAATCGCCGTGGGCAGCATGCGCAACAAGGTCAACCGCCTCGAAGAGCTGTTCATCCGCCTGGTCGACCACAGCGCGTCGGCCGGGCGCGCCAAGAACGCCGCCGCGCCGTTATCGTGAAGGTGCCCGCCACCCGAGCCGGAGCCGAGTGGATCGGCTTCAAGACGATGCTCATCCGCGAGTTCGGCAGGATCATGCGCATCTGGGGCCAGACGATCCTGCCTTCCGCGGTCACCGCCACTCTGTACTTCATCATCTTCGGCAGTTTGATCGGCCGCCGGGTCGGACAGGTCGGAGGTTATGACTACATGCAGTTCATCGCGCCGGGTCTCATCATGATGACCGTCATCACCAACTCGTACGCCAACGTCGTGTCGTCGTTCTTTGGCGCCAAATTCGGCAAGCATCTCGAGGAATTGCTGGTGTCGCCGATGCCCAATTGGCTGATCGTCGCGGGCTACATGGCGGGAGGCATTCTGCGGGGCGTGTTGGTGGGCGGCGTCGTCACCGTCGTGTCCCTGTGCTTTACGCACCTTGCGTTGTTGCATGGGTTTGTGGTCATCAGCGCGGTGCTGCTCACCAGCATCGTGTTCTCGCTGGGCGGCTTCATCAACGCGCTGTTCGCCAAGAACTTCGATCAGATTTCCTGGTTCCCCACCTTCGTGTTGACGCCGCTCACCTATCTGGGCGGCGTCTTCTATTCGATCTCGATGCTGCCGGCCTGGGCGCTCGTCGTGTCACACGCCAACCCGATCCTGTACATGGTCAGTGCGTTTCGATACGGATTTCTCGGCACCTCCGACGTCGATCTACGGTTGGCTTACGGGATCATGATCGTGGCCGCCGCCGGGATGTTCGTGCTCGCGGTCACGCTTCTGCAGCGCGGAGCGGGTATCCGCGACTGATGACCGGGGGCACCCTACTCGCGGGCGGCTTGAGTGCGCTGGTTTGCTGCGCGGCAATTGCGGCGGAGCCTGCGGGCGTCCCGATCGAGGGTTTCTCCGAGGCGGGAGCCGCGGACGAAGCACGCTTGGAGCGCCGCTTCGACGCCGGCTTGTCGGCAGCCGACCTGCGCTCATGGATGCAGCAGATGTCCGCCGAGCCCAACCATGTGGGCTCGGTCCATGACCGGCAGAACGCCGAATTCGAACTGAAGAAATTCCGCGACTGGGGCTGGGACGCGGCCATCGAAACCTTTTCCGTGCTGTACCCGACGCCACGCGAAGTGGCGCTCGAATTGGTCGCGCCGACGCATTTCAGCGCGCGCTTGACCGAACCCCCGGTCGCCGGCGACAGCACGTCCGCGAAAACGCAGGACGAGCTGCCCGCCTACAACGTCTACGGTGCCGATGGCGACGTGACCGCCGAATTGGTCTATGTCAATCAAGGGATGCCTGACGATTATCTGGAGCTCGAACGCCAGGGCATCAGTGTCAAGGGCCGGATCGTGTTGAGCCGTTACGGCGGCGGCTGGCGCGGACTGAAGCCGAAACTCGCCTACCTGCACGGAGCGGTCGGATGCTTGATCTATTCCGATCCGCGCGACGACGGCTACGGTCCGGGCGATACCTATCCACAGGGAGGCTATCGCCCGCGCGACGGCATCCAGCGCGGCTCGGTGCAGGACTCGACCCAGTATCCGGGCGATCCACTGGCCCAGGGCGGCGCGTCGAAGGCAGGCGCGGAGCGGGCGGCGCCCGAGGACGCGAAGACCGTGTTGAGAATTCCGGTGTTGCCGATTTCCTATGCGGCGGCGGAGCCGCTGCTCGCCGCGCTCGGCGGACGGGTCGCGCCGTCCGGCTGGCGCGGCGGTTTGCCGCTCACGTATCACATCGGTCCCGGGCCGGCGCGGGTGCACCTGAAAATTTTGTCGGACTGGAATCAGAAGACCGTGTACGACGTGATCGCGAAGGTTCGCGGCGCACAGGAACCCGAGCGTTGGATTCTGCGCGGCAATCATCACGATGCCTGGGTGTTCGGCGCCACCGATCCGCTGTCCGGACAAGTGGCGCTGATGGCCGAGGCCCAGTCGATCGGCAAGTTGCTGAAGAGCGGCTGGCGGCCGCGCCGCACCCTGGTCTACGCGAGCTGGGACGGCGAAGAACCGGGCCTGCTGGGATCGACCGCATGGGCAGAGTTGCATGCGGCTGAACTCGGAACCAAGGCGGTGCTGTATATCAATTCGGACATGAACGGCCGCGGTTTTCTCGTGGCAGGCGGCGGCCATGGCTTGCAGCGTTTCGCGAGCGAAGCGGCGCGCGATGTGCAGGATCCCGAGACCGGAGCGAGCGTGCTGGCGCGGGCCGCGGCGAAGCAGAATGTCAACAACTATGAAGCGGCGCTGCACACCGCCCCAGGCACCGAACTCGTGCTGGGGACCCTCGGCTCCGGGTCGGACTTCGTGCCATTCCTGCATCACCTCGGCATCCCCTCCCTGGATGTCGGCTTCGCGGGTGAGGAAGACTACGGCGTTTATCATTCCGCTTATGATTCCTTCGATCACTTCCAGCGCTTCGTCGATCCCGGTTTTCGATACGGCGTCGCGCTCGCCGAGGTCACGGGGCGCATGGTGCTGCGGGCGGCACAGGGTGCATTGTTGCCGTCGCAGGAGGGTGGGTTCGCGGCCTCGGTCTCCGTCTACGACGACGAACTGCACAAGCTCGTCGACGGTATGCGGGCGAAGTCTCTCGAGCTGTCGGCACTGCTCGACGCCGATGCGTTTCGGCTCACCTCGGATCCGGCCAAACCGCGCGCGCCGCCGACGCGCATCGCGGTGCCGGCATTGAATTTCGCGGAACTCGACGCGGCCGTCGAGAAGTTGCAACAAAGCGCCAAGGCGTTCGACCGACGGTACGCCGAGCTCGCGTCCGACGATGCGGGCGGCGCCGCAGAACGGCAGCGGCTGAATGCCGCGCTCACCGTCCTCGAGCGATCGCTGCTCGATTCCGATGGTCTGCCCGGTCGTCCATGGTACCGGCATGTGGTGTATGCGCCGGGCGTACTGACCGGGTATGGCGCGAAGACTCTGCCGGGCATACGCGAAGCGATCGAGGCGCACCGTTGGGACGAAGCCGAACGAAACATCGGCGTGGCCGCGCATGCACTCGACGCCTACAGTGCGAGCCTGGATCGCGCCGTCGACTCGAGGCCGCAGGCCAGCGATTCCAGGTGATACGCCGCGGCCCGCCGATTACGAACAGGCCCCCACTGGTGTATCGTGTCGGGCCTAAATCCAGACACCATCGAGGAGAGCCATTATGAATGAAGAAAAGCAGCAAAAGTTCACCGCCAAGGTACGCCGCGGTCTGGTGTGGGTGCACTCGGTTGCCGCCGCGGAACTTGCCAAGAAGAAGGCCGAGGCCACCGGGGTCAGAATCGAAGGATTCACGGCCAGCGAGCTCGCCGACGTCGAATCCGCTTTGACCTGGATTGCGCAAAACAAGGAATCGCCCGGCGCCGCACCCGCTGCCTGAATTGAGGCGGCGGCGCTGCGCGCGCGCCCGCCACCCTGTCCGCAAAGTGCGACATCGTTTTGGCGGGCGCCGGCTCCAGCGTCGATCAGCAGGGTGCGACATCGGGGGGTGGGGCGCCTCCGGCCGTCAATCAGCAGAGTGCGACGTCGGTTGGGTTGGGGCCGCCTCCGGCGTCAATCAGCAAAGTGCGACGTCGGTTGGGTTGGGGCCGCCTCCGGCGTCAATCAGCAAAGTGCGACATCGGTTGGGGTCAGGCCGGCTCCGGCGTCAAAAGGACTGCGATAGACTATCGGTATGGCCAGCAAACGCGCACTGGTGGTCGACGACTCCAAGTCGGCCCGCGTCATTTTGAGCCGCATGCTCGAGAAGTACGCCATTGATGTGGACATGGCGGAGTCAGCTGAGCTTGCGATCGAATACCTGAAGAACAACCGGCCCGATGCGATTTTCATGGACCATCTCATGCCGGGGATGGATGGCTTGCAGGCGGTGAAGGCCATCAAGAGCAATCCACAAACCGCGATGATCCCGATCATGATGTACACCTCGCAAGAGGGCGCGCTGTACGTCGGTCAGGCGCGTGCGCTCGGTGCCATGGGCGTGCTGCCGAAGCAGGTGCGCCCGGTCGACGTGTCGAAGGTTTTGTACGAATTGCATTTGCTGCCCGACCGGCGCGACCCGGCGAAGCCCGCCCTCGCGCCGGTGGAATTGTCGAACGGGACTGCCGGCAAATCCGCGTCCCAACCCGGTGCGCGCGCGGCAGCCGAGACAGACTGGGGAAAACGCATCGAGGCGGCGGTGAAGGATCAAACGATCGACTTACGGCGCTTCATGGTTGCGAGCCTGGACAGCTTCGCGTCGCGCATCGTCGGCGACCTGCGCGATGCAGCGCCACCGCCGGCGCCGGAATCCGCCGCGCCGCCGGCGCCTCCACCCCGCCAGGGATCGTGGGCCCTGCTCGCCGGCGCTGCGGCGCTGATCGCCGCTGCGTTCGCGGTCGCGTGGATCAGCGCGCGCGACGACTTGGGTAAGTCGCGGACCGAACTTGCCGCGTTGAAATCGTCCAATGCGGAGTTGCAGCGCACTCGGGCCGATCTGTCCTCGGCGGTGAAGGACCTCACCGCCGCCGCGGCGCCCGGCGCGGCCGCAGCTTCCGCACCGTCCGCGCTCGCAGCGCGCGCGGAACCGGTTCCCTACGGCGAGATTCCATTCGACCATGGCCGTCTCGAGGTGCTGCGCGATCTGGTGACGAAGCTCGAAGCGCAGGGATTTCACGGAACGGTGAAGATCACCAGCCTGTCCGGGATCTTTTGTCTCAGCGGCAACTCCATCGATGGATTCGCGCCGGCCCCCGCGGCGACCTTGCTCAGCAAGTGCGACCTGGTCGGCAATCCGTTCGAGGAGTCGCTGTCGGGTCAGCAGCGGCAATCGCTGGCATTCGCCAACCTCATCGCCTCTGTGCGCCAGCGCACGCAGGGCGCCATCACGGTGGCGATCGAAAATGCCGGCAGCACCCGTCCGAGCACGCCTTATCCGATTCGAGTCGACTCGCTCACGGCCGGCGAATGGAATCGCGCCGCGGCGGCCAACAACCGGGTGGAGTTCGAGGTCCAACCGGGAGGATAGGGACGGATCAGAAGGCGACTCTGACGAAGAATTCCGGTCCTTTCGAGCTGAGATCGAAGTAGCCCGAATCACCGGACTTCTGTGAGTCGAGCGTCGCTTTCACGCCGGTGTAGCCCAAGGCAAACGCAATGTTGGGACGCAGGCGATACAGCGCATCGAACTCGTAAAACATCAGCGAGCCGTCGAAGTGATCGACGGCCACTTTGAGGTACTGCGCGCGCGCCTCCAGATAGAACCGCTTGCTCAACACCCAGGTGCCGTCGAGGCCGAGCGTCGGGATCGGACCCGCCGCGTCCTTCTCTTGGTCGACGTTGCGCAATTGCGTTGCCACGCGCGCACGCGCCGAGATGTCCGTGTCATTGATGCCGACACTGGCGGCCAGCTCCAATTTGTCGCGATGCACGAACGAGTATTCATACGCGATCCCCAGCGTGCGCAGGCTCAAATCGGTCTGCACCGGATCCCCTGTATCAAATACTACGTCGCGGAAAATGATCGGCGCGCCGAGCGTCGCCTGGCCGGTGCGGTCCAGCGTAAAGTAGTCGAAGCGCAGCCGGTGCCGCTCTCCGGCGCGTACCTCGACCTCAAATTTGGGTTCGAAATCGGAACGCGGCAGGCCAAATTCGCTCTCCGCATCGACCGGCGTGCCCTCGACGCCCGAGCTTGCGTCCAGACGCAGCCCGGTGCTCGACGACAAGTACATGGCACCGAGCGAGAGGCGGACGCGCTCTTCGGTCGGGCTTGGGTAATCGTCGGCATGAGCAGCAACAGCCGCGAGCAGCGCGATGACGGCAATGGCGTATCTGTTCATAGGGCCTCCACAAATCAACGCTGGCAGCCTCCCGGACCCGGGGATGTCGTCGCGAGGCTGACAGACGGAAAAGTCCGACAGGTTGCTAGAATGAGCGAATACGGCTGCACACACCACCCTCGTGCTTTTGTCGCCGTTCGTGCACTCGACCGGGTCAGACAGCCTCCTTGGCGTTGAAGTCGCGTTTTTCTTCGAACTCACGCAGCGGCGCGCCCGAGGTGGTATGGATTTCCCCGTCGACAATCGCGCCCTTGGCGATCGCAATGGTGCGTGCACTGACCCTGCCGCGGATCACGGCCGTGTAGCCGATCTCCAAGTTGTCTTTCACGGTGAGACCGCCGGTTATCCTGCCGGCGACGATCGCCTGGTGCGCCTCGATGAAGCCGTGCCAACTTGCCGTGGCGGCCATATTGAGACCCCCCTGCAATTCGCCGTCGCCGTGCACCACGCCGTACACCACGAAATCGCCGGTGCCGCGGATATTGCCGATGATGACGGATTCAGCGCCGATGACCGTGGGTGTCGCACCGCTACCCTCGAAGAAGCGGCGCTTTGGTTGACTCATGCCGCCTATTATCCGGTCCGGGGCGGGCCGTGATGTGACGAGCTTGGCGTCGCCGCGACCTCGCGAATCGAAGTAGAATGCCCAAATGGTCAAACCTGTGGCGCTAGCCGGTCTTTGCATGGTGTTGCTGTTGGGTGTGGGCGGGTGCAGCCGCCAGCAGAGCGACTGGGAAAAGACTCGGGCGGCGAACACCACGGAATCCTACGAGCAATTCCTGAAGCGATATCCGAACGGGGAATTCACGGCGCAAGCGCAGGCGCGTGTGAAGGAACTCTACGAACAGCGGGAGTGGCAGAAGGCGCGCGACACCGACACCCAGGACGCCTACCAGGCGTTTCTGAAGCAGTACCCGGAAGGCAAATGGAGCGAGGAGGCGCGCATCCGGGTGGAGAATTTCACGTTGGCACAGACCCCGCCGAACGCGGCGCCGGCCGCAGCGGATGCGGCAAGCAATCCGGGCAATGCCGCCGCTTCCGGTCCCGCGGCGAGCGCCGGCTCGCCTGGCAGCGCACCGGCGAGCGCCGCCTCGGCAACGTCGGCGTCGGCCGCTCCGTCAGCGCCGCCGCCCAACAAGGCCGGCTCCACGAACGCTTACGGCGTTCAGCTCGGCGCTTTCAAGTCCGGTGCCGACGCCGCCCAGCGCCGTTGGGAGCGATTGAACAAGGAGTATCCCAAACTGCTGACCGGCCTTTCGCCGACGGTGGTGCCGAGGAAAACCAAGTCAGGCACCTTGTACCGCTTGCGGGCTCTGGGCCTCGACGAGCAGCGCGCTCTCGCCATCTGCAAGTCTCTGAAAGTCAAATCGCAGCCCTGCGTGATGATTCGCCCGGCTCATCGGTAGTCACTCGCAGATTCCCGCGGCGCTCAGCACGAACGCATATTCCATCGCAATCTCGCGGTAACGCTGGAAGCGGCCGGACTTGCCGCCATGCCCGGCTTCCATATCGACGTGCAGCAGCAAGACGTTGCGGTCGGACTTCGTCGCACGCAGTTTGGCCACCCATTTGGCAGGTTCGTAGTACTGCACCTGGCTGTCCCACAAACCGGTGGTGACGAACATCGCGGGATAAGGCTGCGCCCGGACGTTGTCGTAGGGCGAGTACGACAACATGTAGTCGTAGTCCGCCCGGTCGCTGGGATTGCCCCACTCGTCGAACTCATTGGTGGTCAGGGGAATGCTGTCATCCAGCATGGTGGTCACCACATCGACGAAGGGTACCTGGGCGACGATTGCGCAATAATCGCCGGGGCTCAGGTTGGCAACGGCGCCCATGAGCAGTCCGCCGGCGCTTCCGCCCATGGCGAATACCTTGTGCCTGTCCGCGTAGCGCCGGGCGACCAGATGCCGCGTGACGTCTATGAAGTCGTTGAACGAGTTCTTCTTGCGCAATTTGCGGCCGTCGTCGTACCAGGCGCGTCCCAGTTCCTGGCCGCCCCGCACATGGGCGATGGCGTACACAAATCCGCGGTCTATCAAACTGAGCCGCGCCGCCGAGAAACTCGGATCGGTGGACAGACCGTACGCGCCGTACGCGTACTGCAGGAGGGGTGCGGAACCATCGAGCGCGGTGCCTTTGCGGTACACCAGGGACACCGGCACGCTCGATCCATCGCGCGCCGGCGCAAACAGGAATTCGGTCCGGTAGTCATCGGGATCGAAATTGCCGAGCACCGGATCGCGTTTCAGCAGGACGCGCTCGCCGGTGCGCACATTGTAATCGTAGACGGTGGTCGGCGTGGTCAGCGAGGTATACACGTAGCGCACCAGGTCGGTGTCGAGCTCGGCGTTGACCGACGTATAGGTCGCGTAAGCCGCCTCGTCGCTCGCGATGAAGGTTTCGGGCGCGACGGCGCCCGGCCGCTGCGGCGACCAGAACGCGATGCTGATCTTGGCGAGCCCGCCGGCGCGCACCGAGAGGGCCAGAAATCCCGCGAACACGTCGAAGTCTTCGATGAATACATCGTCGCGATGCGCAATCACGTCGCGCCATGCCGCGCGGTCGGATTCGCCGCCGATGGGTACGTGCATCAGCCGAAAATTGCGCGCCTGCCAGTTGCTGCGGATGATGAAGGAGTCGCCGAGATGCTCCACCTGATATTCGTGATCCCGTTGGCGCGGCAGAATGGTCTTGAATTGCAGGGCCGGGTCGTCGGCGTGTGCATACCGCCACTCCGAGGACACCGTACTTTCCATGTGGATGAACAGGTAGCGCTCCGATTTCGAGGCGGATACGCCCGTATAAAAACTTTTGTCCGTCTGTTCGAACCTCAGTAGGTCGAGGCGAGGGTCGGTGCCGAGCACATGGCTTCTGACATAGAGCCCGAGCAAGGTCTCGGGATCCTTCCCGACGTACAGGATCGTACGGTTGTCGCCCGCCCAGGCGAGGTCGGACTCGACATCGGGAATCGACTCCGCCAGAGTTTCGCCGCTCAACAGGTTCTTGAAGCGCAGAGTATATTGGCGCCGGCCGACCGTATCTTCGCAATAGGCGAGCCAGTTGGAATCGGGCGATATTTCCAGGGCGCCGATCTGGTAGTACTCGTGGGCCGCGGCGAGCTCGTTGGCATCGAGCAGGATCTCTTCGGGTGCGTCGAGCGAGCCCTTGCGCCGCGCAAATATCGGGTGCTCCTTGCCGGGTTCGAAGCGGGTGCTGTACCAGTAGCCGTGCTTGCGGTAGGGAACGCTCGAGTCATCCTGTTTGAGCCGCGCCACGATTTCCTCGTAGAGCGCGTTCTCGAACGGCTTGATGTCGGCCATGCACCGTTCGCGGTAGGCGTTCTCCGCCGACAGGTACGCCAGGACGTCGGGGTCGGTTCGCGTGTCGTCGCGCAGCCAGTAATAGGGGTCGAGTCTCTTCCCCTGCGGTGAGTCCACGAGGTGCGGCCGCACGGGGGCCACGGGGGGCTCGAGATTCGGTTCCGGCATAGTCGGTTAGTCCTTGATTCGGGCGGGAGTATAGTCAGTACGCTGGGCGAGGAAAACCAATGCACCTCGTCGAGCTATTGCTCGAATCAAAGTGCACGCGGGTTTTTATACGCCGCGATTGACGGTGATTACCGGCTAGGTATTATGAGGCCCATATATCGGCGCGTTTAGCGGCGTCACCTTGCAGGGTCGCCGTTCACCAAAGCGTCTGGAACCGGTTAAGCTGTTGTTTTACAAAGCTCTGCATCTCCTGCGGGGCTCGATCAAGTACGGGCGCAAGATATGCCGAAGCGGGTCAGCACGGGCCTTCCGACGAGCCTCGACGGGCGCGATCCTCGTATTGCGGATTGGGGACTGTATCGCCCCGCGTACGAGAGAGACTCCTGTGGATTCGGCTTGATCGCCAGCCTCGACGATACGGCCAGCCATTGGGTTCTCAAGACCGCCATCAGTTCGCTGAATCGACTGACCCACCGGGGTGCGATCGCCACCGACGGCAAAACCGGCGACGGGTGCGGCTTGCTGATCAAGCAGCCGACGGCTTTCCTGCGGGCGGTGGGCGTCGAGGCCGGCTTTTCCCTGGCACCGCTGTTCGCGGCCGGATTGGTGTTTCTCAACCGGGATTCAGGCTTGGCCGAGCGTGCGCGGCAAATTCTCGCCGAAGAGCTCAAGACCCTGAAACTGCCGCTGGCCGGATTCCGCCGCTTGCCGCTCGATGCCGCTGCGTGTGGACCCGAGGCGCTCAAAACGCTGCCGACCATCGAGCAGGCGTTCGTCAATGCCGGGCCCGACATCGATGAGGCCACCTTCAACCGAAGTTTGTACCTGGCGAGGCGGCGCACCGAGAAGCGGCTGGAAGCGCACGATCCGATGTTCTACATCCCCTCGCTGTCGGCGAGCACCATCGTCTACAAGGGCATGGTGATGCCGCAGTACCTGACGCAGTTCTATCCCGATCTCAAGGATCCGCGGATGGAGGCCTCGGTGGTGGTGTTTCACCAGCGCTTTTCAACCAACACGATGCCGCAATGGCGACTCGCGCATCCTTATCGCTACCTGGCCCACAACGGCGAGATCAACACCGTGCAGGGCAACCGCAGCTGGGCGGTGGCGCGCGGGCCGTTATTCCGCTCGCCGGTCTTGCCTGACCTCAAGGACATCCTGCCCGTGGTGTCGCTGACGGGTTCGGACTCGCAGTCGCTCGACAACATGCTCGAACTGCTGCTGGTCGGCGGCCTCGACCCCATGCACGCGATGCGCGTGCTGATGCCCCCGGCATGGCAGTCGGTCGACATGATCGACCCCGACCTCAAGGCTTTCTACGAGTATTATTCGTCGCACATGGAGCCGTGGGACGGCCCGGCGGGCATCGTGCTCACCGACGGACGCTACGCCTGCTGCACCTTGGACCGCAATGGACTGCGCCCCGCGCGTTGGGTCATCACCAGGAACCGGCACATCACCATCGCCTCGGAAGCCGGCGTCTGGGATTACGCGCCGGAAGACGTGGTCAAGAAGGGCAAGCTCGGGCCCGGCGAGATGCTGGCCCTCGATCTGCAGACCGCCGAGCTCATGGACACCCGGCGGGTCGACGACCTGCTCAAGAGCCGGCATCCCTACAAGGCATGGCTCAAGAAGGGCGTGCGCTATCTGCAAACCGATCTCATCGATCCACGGCTCGCGGCGGAACCCTTCGATCGCGCCACGCTGGCCGTGTTCCAGAAGATGTACAACGTTTCGGCCGAGGAGCGCGACGAGATCATCCGCGTGCTGGCCGAGGACGAGAGCGAGGCCGTGGGCTCGATGGGCGACGACACTCCGATGCCGGTGCTGTCGCGGAAAGTGCGCTCGCTGTACGATTATTTCCGCCAGCAATTCGCGCAGGTCACCAACCCACCCATCGATTCGCTGCGCGAGGGCATCGTCATGTCGCTGCAGACGCAGATCGGTCCGGAATGCAACATCTTCGTCCCGGTGCAGCAACATGCCGAGCAGATCGTGCTGTCGTCGCCGGTGCTGTCGCAGCGCAAGCTGAGGCAGATCATGGCGCTGGCGGATACCGGCGTGCCGAACGAGTTCATCGACCTGCAATTCGACAAGCAACTGGATCTCAAGAGCGCATTGGCGATGATTTGCGACCAGGCGGAGGCGGCGGTGCGCGGCGGCAAGGTCGTGCTGGTGCTGTCCGATCGCTATCTCATGCACGGCAAATTGCCGCTGCACGCGCTGCTCGCCACGGGCGCCGTACATCACCGTCTGGTCAAGACCGGGCTGCGCTGCAAGTGCAACATCCTGGTGGAAACCGGCACGGCGCGCGACGCCCATCACTTCGCCTGCCTGATCGGCTACGGCGCGACCGCCGTCTATCCGTACCTTGCCTATCAGACACTGTTCGATCTGATGCGCCAGGGCGCACTCAAGATGGAAGCGGCGATGCGTCAGGAACTCGGGCGCAGCTACCGGCGCGCGATCCGCAAGGGGCTGTTCAAGATCATGTCCAAGATGGGCATCTCGACGATCGCGAGCTACCGCAGCGCGCAGCTGTTCGAGATCGTGGGCCTCGGCGATGAGGTCGTGAGCATGTGCTTCGAGGGATCCGATTCGCGAATCCAGGGCGCCGATTTCGCCGATCTGAAGGCCGATGCGGAGCATCTGGCGGAGCGCGCCTGGGATCCGGCCGAGAACGTCGAGCAGGGCGGCCTGCTCAAGTACATGCACGACGGCGAATACCACATGTACAACCCCGACGTCATCGCCACGCTGCAATCGGCGGTGCTGACCGGCGACTACGGGCAATACCGGGAATTCGCCGCGCTGGTCAACGACCGGCCCGTGTCGTGCATCCGCGACCTGCTGAAATTGAATCCGCGTGCCGCCGCCATCCCGCTCGAGGAGGTCGAACCGACTCGCGACATCCTCGCGCGCTTCGACAGCGCGGGCATGTCGCTGGGCGCACTGTCGCCCGAGGCGCACGAGGCGCTCGCGATCGCCATGAACCGCCTGGGCGCACGCTCGAATTCCGGCGAGGGCGGCGAGGATCCCGTGCGCTATGGCACGGAGAAGAATTCCAAGATCAAGCAGGTCGCCTCCGGCCGTTTCGGCGTGACCCCGGAATATCTGATGAACGCCGAAGTGCTGCAGATCAAGATCGCGCAGGGAGCGAAGCCGGGCGAGGGGGGCCAGCTGCCCGGGCACAAGGTGAACGACATGATCGCGCGCCTGCGGTTCGCGCGTCCCGGCGTCGGCCTGATCTCACCGCCGCCGCACCACGACATCTACTCGATCGAGGACCTGGCCCAGTTGATCTTCGACTTGAAGCAGATCAACCCGGAGGCCTTGGTGTCGGTGAAACTGGTGGCCGAGCCCGGTGTGGGCACGGTGGCGGCGGGCGTTGCCAAGGCCTATGCGGACCTGATCACCATCAGCGGTTATGACGGCGGTACCGGCGCAAGCCCGCTGTCTTCCATCAAGTACGCGGGCACGCCCTGGGAATTGGGTCTCGCCGAAACGCACCAGACTCTGCGCGCCAACGATCTGCGGCATCGCGTGCGCCTGCAGACCGACGGCGGGTTGAAGACCGGACTCGACGTGATCAAGGCGGCGCTCATCGGCGCCGAGAGCTTCGGCTTCGGCACCGCTCCCATGGTGGCACTGGGCTGCAAGTACCTGCGCATATGCCACCTCAATAACTGTGCCACCGGCATCGCCACGCAGCACAACGTGCTGCGCAGCAAATACTTCGTCGGTCTGCCCGAGATGGTGATCAATTATTTCAAGTTCGTGGCCGAGGAATGCCGCGAGATCATGGCAGCCATGGGTGTGCGCAGCATGGCCGAGCTGATCGGGCATACGGAACTTCTCGAGATCCTGCCGGGCGAGACCTCGAAGCAGAGAAAGCTCGATTTATCGCCGGTATTGGCGAATTCCGCGTTGCAGTCGGAGAAGCCGCAGTTCTGCATCGATCCGCACAACGAGCCGTTCGACAAGGGCGCGCTCGCCGAGACCATGCTCGACGACATGCGGGCGGCGATCGCGGCCAAATCCGGCGGCAAATTCTCATACTCGATCAACAATTTCCATCGTTCGATCGGCGCGCGGATTTCCGGAGAAATCGCCAGGCGATGGGGCAACACCGGCATGAGCGACGCGCCGCTCAGCGTCACACTGCGGGGCTCCGCCGGACAGAGCTTCGGCGTATGGAACGCGGGGGGCCTGCACCTGTACCTCGAGGGCGAGGCCAACGATTACGTCGGCAAGGGAATGGCGGCGGGGAAAATCGTCTTGAAGCCGCACGCGAATTCCAGCTTCGTGGCGCGCGAAACCGTGATCATGGGCAACACCTGCCTGTACGGCGCCACCGGCGGCGAACTGTATGCCGCGGGCACGGCCGGCGAACGCTTCGCGGTGCGAAATTCCGGCGCGCTCGCGGTTGTGGAGGGCGCGGGCGACCACTGCTGCGAATACATGACGGGCGGTGTGATCTGCGTGCTCGGACGCACCGGCGTGAATTTCGGCGCCGGCTTCACCGGCGGATTCGCCTATGTGCTCGACATGGAGCGCGATTTCGTCGATCGCTACAACCACGAACTCATCGACATCCATCGCGTCTCGCCCGAGGGCATGGGCATCCACGTGCAGCACCTGCGCGGCCTGATCGAACGGCACCTCGCGGCCACGGACAGCGCCTGGGGCGCGCAATTGCTCAACGACTTCCGCAGCTACATCGGCAAATTCTGGGTGGTGAAGCCGAAGGCGGCGGCCATCGATTCACTGTTGGAAAATCTGCGGCGCGCCGCCTGAAGCGGCCGCGCGGATCACCCGGACAAACTCCCCATCATGGCCGACAAGCATCTGCAGTTCCTGGAACTGCCGCGCAGGGATCCCGACAAGCTCGCCGTGGAGGTGCGCACCAAGGAGTTTCGCGAGATCTATTCGCAATACAGTGCGGAGGCGGCCGGAGCCCAGGCCGGCCGTTGCATTGCCTGCGGCAACCCATTCTGCGAATGGAAGTGCCCGGTGCACAACTACATACCGAACTGGCTCGCGCTGGTGAACGCCGGCAAATTGTTCGAGGCGGCGGAGCTGTCGCATCGCACCAACTCACTGCCGGAGATGTGCGGTCGGATCTGTCCGCAGGACCGATTGTGCGAAGGCGCCTGCACGTTGAACGACGGACTCGGCGCCGTGAGCATCGGCGCCATCGAGAAGTACATCACCGACGAGGCGTTCAAGCAGGGATGGAAGCCCGACATCTCGAATGTGGTGCGCACCGGCAAGCGCGTCGCCGTGGTTGGCGCGGGTCCCGCGGGTCTCGCGTGCGCCGACATCCTGGTGCGCAACGGCGTGACGCCGGTGGTGTTCGATCGCTACTCCCGGATCGGCGGCCTGCTGACATTCGGCATCCCGCCCTTCAAGCTCGAGAAGGACGTGGTCGAGAAGCGCCGCGAGATCATGGAGTACATGGGCGTCGAGTTCCGCCTGAACGTCGACGTCGGAGGCGACATTTCCTTCGAGAAGATCGCCGAGGAATTCGACGCGGTGTTTCTCGGCATGGGGACTTACACGTATGTGAAAGGGGGATTCGCGGGCGAGGATCTGGCCGGCGTGCACGAGGCGCTCCCGTACCTGATTTCCAACATCGATCGTGAACTCGGGATCGGCGACGAGACAGCGGGCTTCATCGACATGCGCGGCAAGCGCGTCGTGGTGCTCGGCGGCGGCGACACCGGCATGGACTGCAACCGAACCGCGGTTCGGCAGGGCGCGAAGAGCGTCACCTGCACCTACCGGCGCGACGAAGCCAACATGCCGGGCTCGCGCCGTGACTACAAGAACAGCAAGGAGGAGGGGGTCACTTTTCTGTTCAACAAACAGCCCATCGAAATCGTCGGCACGGACCGCGTGGAGGGCGTGAAACTGGTGGAAACCCGTTTGGGCGCGCCCGGCCCGCGCGGGCGGCGCATCCCGGAAGTCGTGCCCGGCACCGAGGAGACGATCGAAGCCGATGCCGTGATCATCGCCTTCGGATTTCTTCCGAGCCCACCCGATTGGTTCGTACAACAGCAAATCGCGCTGCACGCCAACGGCCGCGTGCGCGTCTCGGCGGCGCCGCAACGGCGATTCCAAACCACCAACCCGAAAGTGTTCGCCGGCGGCGATATGGTGCGCGGCTCCGATCTCGTGGTGACCGCGGTGTTCGAGGGACGAGAGGCCGCACAGGGAATATTGCGCTATCTGGGTCTCAACGCCCGCACGCAGCACTGAAGGAGCACAGAACGTCCGGTCGAGACGGCATGTAATCCGGCGGCGTTACCCTCCTCGGGAACGCATCGCCGCCGATGGACTTGACTCAGCCGCAAAAGAAACTCGCCTGCCCGGACGAATCGCGGCGCAATCGCGAACACGGATCCGTCACGGTGGCGCTCATCGGCGCGACGATGGGGTGCCCACGGGCTTTATATTGTAGCTTCAGCCCACTGACCGGCGCGCCTGATGCCGGCCGTGTCATCGTGAATCATTGGCTGTGGATGACCTGAAGGCCGCGATTGACCTGGCCATGCCGTCTGCGATCCGACGCGCGCAAAGCGATTCGCGATCTGGCTGTGGCATCCTTGTGTCAATGTTTGCATTTCGAATCCGCGGACGACGCTGGTGGCTTGGAGCGATCGCCACTGCGCTGGCCGCAAGCGTGGCCACGCCGTTGGTGAGATCCACGCTCGAGCAGGCAGTTCGTGCGCGGATAGAGTCGGCGGCCGTTCGCCATGGCGCAATTGCCCGAATCGGACTGGTACACATCGGTGTCTGGCCGTTGCTTCGACTGGAGGAATTCGATCTCGACCTTAGGTCTGGACTGCGCGTACATGCCGACATGATCGCGGCCACGTGGCCCGGCCGCCTGCGACTCACAGTTCGCGCCGCCGCTCTGGAGGGTCCAGCAGGGATCAGGCTCAGCTCACCGTCCACTGCCTGGGACACGGCCGGCATTTTCGGCGAGGACCTGCGGCTCGCGCTGGTGGAGCCACAGGCCGGCCTTTCAATCCACAAGCTGGCAGATCCGGCGGGTGGCGCGTGGACCATCGAGACACGTGGGCTCGACGTCGGCCGTCTGCTCGACGTGCGGCGCGACGCCCACCCGCTGCTCGACGGTGGTATCGAGGACGGCCACATGGAATTTCAGTTCAGCACCGATGCGCTCCGTTTTCACGTGGACATGGGCGCGCGCGGCGCGCGCTTGGGAGCGCTGGCGGATCACACCGACGACGAGCTCCAGCTCGGCGATCCGACGGACGTGAGCATAAGATTCGATGGCATTTGGCGGCGGGCCGGGGGAGTGGTCGAGATCCCCGAGGTCCACGCGACGTGGGCCGGAGCGGATCTGTCGGGCTCGATCGCACTGCGCGATATCGACACCGATCCGTTTGTCGATCTCTCACTCGGCGTGCAGCATCTGGACTTCGCGCAACTGCTGGGTGCATCCGGGCTCGGCGTTCCCGAGAGCTTGGGGATGGCACCGGGCGGCGGCCGAGACCTTGGCTCGGTCTCGATCGATGTGCGTGTACGCGGACGCCCGGCGGACCCCGCCTCGCTCTCGGTGAGCCCAAAGGTCGATTTCAAGCCGCCGCGCCAGATGCCGCCGGCAATCTTGCGCCTACGCGGCGATTTCATCTTCAGCTCCCAAGACGGCTCCGGGCCGCACCGCCCCATCGACGTCTCGCCCGTATCCCCCGACTTCATCGCACTGCGCGACGTTCCGCCGCTGTTCGTGCGCACTTTGCTGCTTTCAGAAGACGCGGGCTTCTACGGGCATCGCGGCATCGACCTGCGCGAACTACCCACCGCGCTGCTCACCAATTGGTCGCGTGGCGGCGCCGCGCGCGGCGCGTCGACAATCACCCAGCAGCTGGCCAAGAACCTGTTCCTGTCGCGCGACAAGCAGCTGGGACGCAAGCTCCAGGAACTGGCGATCACGTTCCTGCTCGAGTCGGCACTCGGCAAGGATCGTATTCTCGAGATCTACCTGAACATCATCGAATGGGGACCGGACCTGCGTGGCCTGCGACCCGCGGCCCGCATCTATTTCGGTCGCGAACCCCGTGCGCTGACGCCAGCCGAAATGGCCTTTCTGGTCGCGATCATCCCCGGGCCGATCAAGTACCAGAGTTCATTCGCGCATGGCACGCCAGGGCCTGGGCTGCGTTCGCTGATCGACGAGCTGCTGGCGAAACTTCGGTCGGTGGATGCGATCGGCGAGGAGGAGTATCGGCGAGCCCTCGACGAACCCGTCGTCGTTGCCAGCGGCAGGCCGCGCGGATGATCCGTGTTGAATGGCGAGGGCGCTGCCAGATGATGAGAAGAGCGAGGCAGCAGCCCGCGCTGTGAATGAGTTAGATTACGTTGCCGGTGTACTGCGTCCACCCTGCGCACTCCGTCGTCGCAGCGGCGCACTTCGGTTCTCGCGTGGGCGTATCGAATCGGCTTTTGGAAGAGGTACGGAGTGATGTTGAGCAACTCGAGACCCGCCACGCTAGTGCTCGCTTTGGCGCTACTCCTCTTGGCGGGCGCACGTGCCGGTAATGACCCTGCGTACGCTTCGGAGAAACACGACACCGCCTCAAATCCGATTTCCGCGAGCGCGCACTACGCCTTACGGGACGGTCTTCGAATTTATCTGTGGGAAAAGCACAAAGCAGGGATGGAAGACTACTCTGCGAAAAGCGGCAAAGTCGCACTTCTCGTGCACGGAGGCACCTGGTCGGGACGTCCTGATTTCGACCTGCAGATTCGCGATTACTCTCTGATGGATCTGCTCGCCACGAATGGCTATGACGCCTGGGCCATCGATATTCACGGCTACGGTCATTCGGACAGGACCGATAAGGATTGGTCGGGTGTCCAGTCTGCCGCTGCTGATATTGACGCGGCAGTAGAGTACATAACAAAGCTGCGAAGCGTGAGTAAAATCGACCTGCTCGGATGGTCCGCCGGCACCCAGAGGGCCGGGCTGTATGCCATGCAGCATCCGGAGCGGGTGGCAAAGCTGATTCTTTACGCACCGGCATGGAAGGGAAACGCCGAGTATAATGACGAAGTCCGCAAGAGGATCGAAAATGGAGGAAAACCTCTGGGGCAGTACCGAATCAACAGCGAGGCGGCCGCCCGCAGTGATTTCGTGCGGGACGAGTTGGCCCTTCATCCGCAGTACGAAGAGGACGTGGTTGCGCTCTATGCGCGAGAGGCACTGCAGACAGATCCCCGGTCGCCGAATGCATTTGCAGACAACTCGGATCTTCCGATTCTGGACCCGCTCCGGATTACAGTGCCCACCATGATCATTTTTGGTGAGTATGACTACTTCGCCAAGGAGGAGGACCTTTTGCCGTTTTTCTCGCAGCTCAAGACACGGGACAAGCGATTCGTGCTGTTACCCCACGGAGGACATGCTTTGATTCTCGAGAAGGACCATCGACGATTCCAACAGGAGGTCTTGAGTTTCTTGGACCGTCCATGACCCGGACCACGCGCTGACGACTGACACCGCGGAATGCCTGCCTCCGATCACGCAATTGGGATGCCAATGTGATCGGCTCTTACCTGCCGTTCGCGATGTGAGCTAGACTATGGACAGCAAGCGTTCAAAGGCAGCAGGTGCATGGTCAAGGTGCGATCGCTTTCGCTGCTAAGATCATCCACGCCTTTGCTGATTGCGTTGGCGGCGATGGTGTCTAACGGATGCACGACCGATCGCGCTCGGCGACAATCGTACGATCGTAAGATCCAGCGCACGCAACAATTGTTGATTGCGGCAGGAGATCCAGATTCACTGGCGGCGGCGGCAGTGTTGCGCGTTGGTCCGACGGTCGACCCGGTAGAGCGTTTGGCATTGATCGAGCGCGCCGTCTCGAAAGCCCCGGATCGTCCCGACTTGGCTTGGCTGAATATTCGGCTATGCACCCAAGTCGATGCTTGCAACCCTGAGCCGCTGGAGGCGCAATTACGTACAGTGGATCCCGACAATGGCGCCGCTTGGGTCGAGTCCATCGGTCGGGCCGCAAGTCGCGCTGATCCGGTCGCGGTGCGCAAGGACCTCTCGTCAATCGCAGCGTCGAGTCGGTTCGACACGTATTGGAATGCAACGATCGCTCACGGCACGAACGCCATCCTGAAAACGCACACGATGGATTTACCAACCGCGTTGGTTTTCACCATTGGCGTGGTGTCCGCGACGACCTTGCCGCCCTACCAGGCGATTGTGAAGGCGTGCAGGGGGGAATCACTTCAGGATCCGGAGGTGCTCAGTACCTGTCGCCGTGTATCCACGGTCATGCGCCGCGGGGATACCTATATAACCGAAATGGTCGGCATCGCCATCGCAAAGAACACCTGGCCAGCAGGCAGTCCGACCTACGTCGATGCGATCAGTGCCAGACGCGTGGCGCACTATCGAATGGACGCTGACGGAAAACTCAGCCTGCATCGCTTTATGTCCTCCAAATACGCCGCGGAGCGCCTGCAATTGATGACGGACAAAAAGACGGAGCAGGAAGTCAATGTGGCAGAGATCGAGAATGCCAGGTGGAGCGCCAATCCACCGCCAGACTATGCCGACCCCTGGAGCGGATCGTAGCGGCGGACCGGTTCGGTCAGATCGAGCAGGCCCAGAGCGGCCGGGCGCGACCGCAAGGTGTCGGGCCCCGTCGCCGGTGGAGAGCTGTCGTCCGCTTCCGGCCAGAGCGTAACCAGCACACACTGAACAGCTTCGCCTAGCCTAGCGCGGCCCCCTCGGCGAATGTTTGACAACGTACAGACATAGAGTGTCGGCATGGGTACGCTCATCAGGGGTCTGACTCCGTTGATTGCACTCCGTCTGGAACGTTATTGGGGTCAAGCATGAACAGAGAGATTTCACGGCGTTCGCTGCTGAAAGGCGGACTGATGGCGGGTGCGCTCGTTCCGGCTGCAGGCTTCTTCATCAGTGGCGCTGCTCATGCCGACTTGCCGGCGCTGGATCCGAGTGATCCGGCTGCGAGAGGGCGCGACTACGTTGCAAAATCGGCAAAGTCCGTAGCCTATTGCGGTAATTGTTCGCTTTATGAGAAGACGGGAGACTCGACGGGTTCCTGCGCGCTTTTCGCGGGAAATAGCGTGGCGTTCGCCGGGTGGTGCAGCGGGTGGGTGAAGATCGGAGCGCCTTGATGTGATTCGATGGCAGCCGACGCACGCCCAACCGAGGCAGCTGGCGCGAGACGGTGGATGCGCATTGGGGGTTGTAGCCGAGAGGCCGCAATATACGGGTCCGAAAACGGCGAGTATTTGCCGCGCGCAGCGTTTATTCTGCGGCCATGGAACTCGACGCCAATGCTTGTTTTCTCGCGGTCCGAGCCCGCGATCGGCGCTTCGACGGGCGGTTCTTCGTCGCCATCACCACAACCCGCATCTATTGCCGGCCGGTCTGCCCGGCGCGACCGGCGAAGCGCGACAACATGCGCTTCTACCGAAGTGCCGCGGGCGCCGAGGGCGCCGGCTTCCGGCCGTGTTTGCGCTGCCGCCCGGAGCGGGCGCCCGGTCTTGCGTCGGTGGATGCGTCGAGCCGGCTGGTGGGTGCCGCCATCGCCGCGATCGAAGAACACGCGCTGTCCTCTGCCAAGCTTGGGCTTCTCGCGGCCTCGCTCGGCGTCAGCGACCGCCATCTGCGGCGGGTCACCGAATCGGAGCTTGGGGTATCACCGGTCGAGCTCGCGCAGACGCAGCGCTTGCTGATGGCGAAGCGCCTGCTCGACGAAACCAGCCTAAGCCAGACTGAGATCGCCTTCGCCAGCGGTTTCGGCAGCCTGCGGCGCTTCAATGCCTTGTTCAAGTCACGCTACGGCTTGAGTCCGCGCGCGCTGCGCGGCAGAGGCACCGCGGCTGGCGGCCTCAAGTGCCGGTTGGAGTTTCGTCCGCCGCTCGCCTGGGAAAGACTGCTCGAACACCTGCGGCGGCGGGCCATCCCCGGCGTGGAATGGGTCGACGAGACTCATTACCGGCGCAGCGTCGCCATCGATCGGCAGCAGGGCTGGATTGCGGTGTCGCTCGGCAAGCAGGCGAACGCACTGCAGCTCGAGGTATCTCCGTCCTTGAGTCCGGTCATCGGCGCGGTCATCGTGCGCGTCAAGCGCTTGTTCGACCTGGATGCGGTTCCCGACGCGGTGAGCGCCGTGCTCGTGCAGGATCCGCTGCTCGAAAAAATCGTGCAGCGGATTCCGGGTTTGCGCGTCGCCGGTGCGTTCGACGGATTCGAATTGGCGGTGCGCGCGGTCCTCGGCCAGCAGGTCTCGGTGAAAGGCGCGACCACGCTGGCGGGGCGCTGGGCGGCGGCCTTCGGTACGCCGATCGCGACACCGTACCCCGAGATCAATCGCTTGTCGCCGACGGCGCGGCGCATGGCCGACGTCTCCGCCGACGACATCGCCGCGCTCGGCATCATCGGCGCCCGCGCCCGCGCGTTGCGGGAGCTCGCGGCCGCCGTCCTCGATAAGCGCGTGCTCTTCTCGGCGAATGTCGAAGAACAGATCGATGCCTTGATGTGCCTGCCGGGTGTCGGACCCTGGACGGCGCAATACATCGCCATGCGCGCGCTGCATTGGCCGGATGCGTTTCCGAGCGGCGATCTCATGCTGCAACGGGCCGCGAACGCCAATCAAAAGCAATTGCAGAAGCTCGCGGAGAACTGGCGGCCGTGGCGCGCGTACGCGACACACTATTTGTGGCAATCACTTCGGGACACTCCATGATCGCAAGGGGTCTGAACGACCGATCTCAGTGTCTGCCGACTGCGGTTGCGAGTTGCGGCGCAGGCGCCGTCAATGGACGCGCTGCCCTCCAACCCAGGTCTGTTCGACGCGTATCTTCCAGATGTCCGCGGCGGCCATGGTGAACAGGTCACGGTCGATCAGGATGAAGTCCGCCCATTTTCCCGGCTCCAGCGAGCCGATGCGCTCTTCGGCATGTTCAGCGTTAGGCAGCATGAGCCGGTGCTTTATTTGCGCGTCCGCTTTGAGCAAATCGTTGCAGTGATTTTATCGCATGCCTCGAACAGGTAGGCATCGGGACGCTCGAGTCCCGCGAAACCGCGCCGCGCTGAGAGGCGCGCAAAGACCTCCTGCGCGACGTCCTCGAGATCAGCGGGGTGAATGCCGCGGCGCGCAAAGTAGCGCAGGAGCACCGCACGGTATTGACGCGCGACGGCATCGATCCCTCGCGGTCCATGTCTGGAATCGCCGCCATGAGCCTTCTTGCCCCTGTCAAAACACCTTACGCCGAGCCTGCCCCCGCAACAACCCCGTTACTTGATCACCAGGAACGTATCAGCGCCGCAGATCCTCATGCAAATCGGCTCCCTTTCTGTATCGAGGTCCGAAAACGGCGAGTATTCCATCCTTCTTTGACTCACCATGGCTTCTGTGATTTCTCTACGGCCAAGATCAGCCATGCATTTCTGCCTTGTTCCGCAGGATTCCTCAGCTCCTACACAGTATCTCTTTGGCAAGCACTCGGAGACTCCATGAGCGCATTCACCTATGTTGACAGTCCCATCGGCCGGCTGTTGCTCACCACCGACGGGGCCGCCCTGACCGGCCTGTACATGGAAGTAAGCCGCAAGGCGGATTCCTCGAGCGTCTGCAGCGACGATGCGACGGTGGGTCCGCTGCCGGCGGCGATCCGCCAACTCGACGAGTACTTTGCGGGGCAGCGGCGCGAGTTCGAGCTGCCGCTGCGCCTCGGGGGCACGGAGTTTCAGAGGCGGGTATGGGGCGAACTCGAGGAAATCCCGTACGGCGAGACGTGGAGCTATGGACAACTCGCATCCCGCATCGGCAAGCCGCGCGCGTCAAGGGCAGTGGGACTCGCCAATGGGCGAAATCCAATTTCCATTGTGGTGCCGTGTCACCGGGTTATAGGCGCGGACGGCTCGCTCACCGGATACGGCGGGGGCCTGGAGCGCAAGCGCTGGCTGCTCGCCCACGAGGGCCTGCCGCTGGATGGCTTGGCGAACGAGGGCCTGCCGCACGGAGTGCCGCGGCAGGGGCGGTTGTTCAAATCAGTGGCGGCGGCGTGAGGGTGGGTGAGCGCCGCCGCCGCCCGGGCGGGAGGGCGGTTGTTCAGATCAACGGCAGCGTGATGGTGAACACGGCGCCGCCGCCGTCCGGGCGATTGTCAGCCACCGCCGTGCCGCCGTGAAATTCCGCGACCAGCCGCACGATGTACAGCCCCAGACCGAAGTGCGGCTTGTCGCCCTGCCCCTCGCGCCGTTCGAACAGCGATTCGAACAGGCGTCCGTGCAGCGCGGCCGGGATCGGCGGGCCGTCATTCGATACCTGCAGCAGGTAGTTGCCGCCGGCCCGTTGCAGCCGCACGGCGATGCTTCCCGAGGACGGCGTGAAATCGACGGCATTTTCGATCAGCTTATCGAGCAGCTGCACGATGAGGTCGGGCGCGCCGCGGATGAAACACGGGCCGGCGGGCGTCTCGAGCACGAAATGGGCCTGCGGGAAACCGCCGCGGTAGGCGGCGACCGCGGAGGCGAGCAGCTCGCAGAGATCGAAATTCACGAACTCCGCCTGCGTGATGCTTTCCTCGACCCGGGCCGCGGCGCCGAGCGCGCTCAAGATGGATTGCAGCCGCAGGCTGCCTTCCCGCGCGCGCGTCACGAAGCGCCGCTCCGTGTCACGCAAGTCCTCGGAATCGAGATTGTCCAGCGAGGAGCGCACGATGGTCAACGGCGTCCGTAGTTCATGCGACAACTTGCCGCCCAGCGTGCGCAGGTACAGCGCGTGCTCGTTGAGGCGCGCCAGCAGGCGCTCGAAACCGCGTGCCAGATCGCCGATCTCATCGGAAGCGGCGGACTCGGGCATCTCGAGCCGGATTTTGCCATTGCTGCCCACGGCGCTGTCGGCGGCGTTGCGCAGGCGTTCGATACGAAGACTCAGCCAACTGGCGAAACCGAACATGACGATGACGGTGGCCGCGGTGGCGAGCAGCGTGAGAGTGAACAAATGCGTGACCGCCCGGTCGCGCAGAGCCAGCATTTGGCCCGCCGACTGTTCGAGGAACACGGCACCGCGCGCATGGCCGTCCAGCAGAATGGGCGCCGCCGCGGTCAGCAGCAATTCCTGGCTCGACGCGCTGCGCACCCATTGCGCCCGCGATTGACCCGCGAGCGCGGCGCTCACGATGGGGCCGGCGAGCCGGTCGGGTGCCGCGGGCTGCAGCGGAAAGCTCGAGGAATCGACGCTCATGAAAGGCCGGTACCAAGACTCGGCAGGTTCCGCCGCGTCGCCGGTATCGGCAGCGGCCAGGCTGCCCGCGACGCCCAACTTCAAGGAGTTGGCGTCCACGACACTGGCGCGGGTGCCGTCGCGAATGAAGGTGCCGAGCAGTTCCCCGAGACCCGGCGTCGTGAAGAACAGCCGGCCGCCATCCGGAACCTCGATCGCGTCCACGCCGGCTTCTCCGTTGCCTTCGCCGTCCTGCGCTTCGACCCAGAGCCGCGAGCCGATCGTGCTCAACGGGATGCGCGCCTCGAGGTGATAGCCCGCGGGCACCGGCAGCCAAAACGCCTGCATGCGCGGCTCCTCGACGGCCCGGTCCTGGCCATCGCCGCCGTTCACGATGCTCTGCGCCGCAATCAAGCCGGGCGCGGCGGTGGCGAAAAAATAAAATTCACGTGTCCCGTCGGGATGTTGCAGGGTCAGGTTGACCCGGTCGAACCGATCGCGCTCGGGGTGCGCGTTGGCCGGTTCGGGGTCGAAGCGCTGATCGTCCACCTCGACATACAGGTAGAGGTAGCGGTCGGTGGCTCCCGCCTGAACGCGCGCGCCATAGGTGGTGCCCGTCGGCAGAGGCTGTGGATCCGCCGCAACCGCCCAATCGTCGCGATAGCCGTCGAGCAGCGGCTGGCTGCGCAGCGGATGCACGTACAGGTCGCCACGCCCGGCGGCGAACACCGGCGCATCATCCGGATCGCGGAATACGTGTTGCGGCTGCGCCGAGAGCGCATTGGCGATGGTGCCGGCGCTCGCCAGCAGCGATTTCTCCTGCGAATCGCGCAGCGCCGTCTCCAACTCGCGCGCATATTGGCAGCCGGCCCACGGCAGCACCAGGGTGCTGAGCGCGGCGATCAGCAATTGCAGCCGGATGCTCACTCGACCCAGCGATAGCCCATTCCGTACACGGTTTGAATTGCATCGAACGCGGCGTCGATCTGCTGGAATTTGCGGCGCACGCGTTTGATGTGCGAGGTGATGGTGTTGTCGTCCAACACGACGTTCGCCGCATCCATCAATTGCTGGCGGTTCTTCACGTGGCCGGGATTGCGCGCAAGCGCGTGCACGATCCAGAACTCGGTCAGCGACAGGGTGACAGGCTGGCCGTGCCAGGTGGTCTGCATCTTCTCGCCGTCGATCGCGAGTGCGCCGCGCCGCACGATCTCGGCGGCACTGTCCGGGCGGCGCAAGGCATCGATGCGGCGGAACAATGCGGCGACGCGCGCCGCCAGATGCGGCAGACTCACGTCCTTGGTCAGAAAATCGTCGGCGCCGAGTCGCAGCCCCGAAACCGCGTCCAATTCGCTGTCCCGCGCGGTGAGAAAGATGATGGGCAGTTCGGCCGACAGCGCGCGCAGCTCGCGGCATAGATCGAAACCGCCCTCCGTCTCGTCCTCGAGCGAAATGTCGATGATGGCGAGGTCTGGGAGATGAACATTGAATGCCTGCATGGCATTCTTGCGGTTGCCGTAGGTCTTGACCGAGTACCCGTGGCGCGAGAGGGCGGCGGCGTAATTCTCGCGCAGGGCCGGCTCGTCCTCGACAATCGCGATGACCTTCTTCATCGCCGAATCATAGCCGATGGCGCCCATATATGACCGGAACGCGTCGCGGCTTGCGCCGGAAACGCCCTGCCATGATTTGCCACGATTGGCCATGCGTTCGCCGGATTTGCGCCACGAAAGCTCCCCCGATCCCCGCCGAGACTATGCCTGGTCAAACAGTTCGCAAAGGAGGAGCGGATGATGCCGACATCTCGAGCGCGCATGCTTGCCGGTTTCGCGCGGACTCCGGGATCCGCCTGGCAGGCGGCGCGCACAGCAAGGTGGTACGAACGGCGCGAAGCAGCGCTCAACTGGCTGGCGCTGGGCGTGCTGCTCGCCGCCTGGAATGCATCGGAGAACGACGCGCCACAAAGCATGCGCCGCCCGCACGCATTGCGCGGCTACGCATCGGTCTCGGTGCGCGCAGCAGCGATTCACTTGGACCCGCGTCCGGTTGTGGGCGCCGAAACCATCGGTGAGACAGGCGTGGCCGCTTCCCTAACACTTCCCTAATGCTTCCCTAACGCTACTGCCTTGGGATGCGGCGCGACAGGAATATTCCAGCAATTCACAAAAGCGTCAACGAAATGTAAAGCTGGCTCCCCTTAATGTGGCGCTTCATGTTTGCCACCAGAACCAATAAGCAGATATTCATAGTCGATCGGGAAGTTGCCGCACTCGAACCGTTGCGCCGGAGACTCGGTGAAGCCGGCTTCGCGGTGCGCCTCATCGACGACGGTCCGGCCGCCCTCGAGGCGGTGACGGAGCGCCCCCCGCACCTGGTCATCTTCGATTGGAACATGCCGGGGTTCGCCGGGCTCGAGGTGATCCGCGGCGTGCGCAAGGTGCGTGCGCCGCAGGAAGTCAGACTGATCATTCTATCGGCGTTGTCCGCCGAGGAGGATGTGGTGACCGGACTGAACCTCGGCGCCGACGACTACATCGCAAAACCGTTTTCGCTGCGTGAAGTGGTTGCCCGGGTTTCAGCGCTGTTGCGCTGCCATCCGCACGAGGCGCAGCCGCAGCTGAGCTGCGACGACCTGGTGATCGATGCGTCGGCCAATCGCGTCACGGCGCGGGGCAGGCTCGTGAATCTGCGCGGCGTGGAATATCGGCTGCTCGAGTTTCTGATGTCGCACCGTGGCAAAACCTTCAACAGACGGCAGCTGCTTGCCCAGGTCTGGGGTGGGGACAGCGGAGTCGACGAGCGCACGGTCGACGTCAACGTGCAAAGGCTGCGAAAGATCCTGAGCGGATCAGGCTTCGAGGACTATATCCAGACCGTACGCTGCTTTGGCTATCGCTTTGGCTCTCCCGGCGCCGTGCGGGAGGACTGAGCCTTCGGTCTCATTTCTGCTGTTCCACGCGATGTTCCACGCGCAAGCTGCTTGTTTGTAAGCAAATATACTTGATCGGGTAACAGCTCCGTAACAACAAATCGCGATCGTGTCCGGGATGCAAAAACCAGGAGGACGCGAAATGCCCGAACGTAACGTCGCGCCGCTGCGATTGCGAACTGTCTTCATCTCCGACATCCATCTGGGCTTCAAAGGCTGCAGCGCCGATCTGCTGCTCGATTTTCTGCATCACGTGGAGATGGACACCCTGTTTCTGGTGGGCGACATCATCGATGTCTGGAGCATGAAGAAGAACATGTTCTGGCCGCAGCCGCACAACAACGTGCTGCGTACGATCCTCGGCAAGGCCAAACGCGGTACCAAGGTGGTCTTTGTGCCCGGCAATCACGACGAAGTCTTCCGCGAATTCGACGGCGCCGTGTTCGGCAATCTCGAAATCCACCGTGAGTATGTTCATCTGGGCGCGGACGGCCGGCGCATGCTGGTCCTGCACGGGGATGAATTCGACAGCGTGGTCAAGTGCAGCCCGTGGCTCGCGAAATTCGGCAGCAATATCTACGACGTGCTGCTGGCTGCGAATCCGTACATCAATTGGGTGAGGCGAAAGTTCGACCTGCCGCACTGGTCGCTGTCGTCGTACCTCAAGAACAAGGCCAAGACCGCCGTTCAGTACATCGGCAGCTTCGAGGAAGCCGTGGCGCAGGCGGCGCGCAAGCGCGGCGTCGACACCGTGGTCTGTGGACACATCCATCGTGCCGAAATGCGCGACATCAACGGCATTCTCTACTGCAATGACGGCGACTGGGTGGAGAGTTGTACTTCGTTGGTGGAAGACATGAACGGCACTCTGCGGCTGATCGATTGGCCGAAGCTGCGTGCACAAGCGGCCGCGGCGGCCGTTGCGCAACCGGTCGAACAGGCCGCCTGAGCTCGACTTACCTGTACGGGACGGCCGGAACTTGCAGCCGGCCTTGGCGGCGCGAGCACGAGGCCTCCATTCATTCCTGACGCATCGGGCCCCGGCCCGGCATCCTTGTTTCCTTAAGAATTTGCCGCAGAGCTGTCTGCGAATCGTCATGTTGATGAGCGAACATCGGCCGCCATGACGAGCACCGGAGGTAGATGCCATGAGCAGTCTGGATTTTGATCTCGATGCGCAAATGATTGCGTTGGAATCCGAATGGCGCCACGCCTACGAAGCAAGCATCCTGGCCCGCGAGGAATACCAATGCTTGGTGGCAGGCCGCAAGGCAAGATCCGCGGCGCTCGATCGCGCACGTGGGCAGCTCGAACGCGCCGAAGCCTTGAAGACGCGGATCATGGCGAAAATCGAGCGCCTCGAAGCAAACCTCTGTGGTCCGGAGTAACGACCGGGAGAGCAACTCGAAGCTTCGATCCCGCGCCAACGCGCGATGATGCCCGCCGCCTGACGAAGGCCACGGCCGAACATATCCCGTCGGCGAAACGTATGACAATTGTCGCGCACGCGGAGACTGCTGCGCGAAGTTTCCTGAATTCGCAATCATTCCGACGCGCAATTCCGACGCGCAATTGCCACGCGCAATTGCCACGTGCAATTCCCACGCGCAATTGCCACGCGCAATTCCCACGTGCAATTCACAGGCGCAGTTCCGACGCGCATTTCGGAACGTTGAAGTCACCGCGACTTCAACAATCATTCACGCTCCTGTTACAACGCACACGTAACTTATTTCCCGTAAGCGGTGATCGCGTGAAGGGCGGCCTCACCGCGGCGAGTCGCGCCCTACGGCGTTTCGATGCTTCGATTTTTTCTAACTACTCGGGGAGATATCTGATGAAATTTTCCGTGAAATTGGCCGTCAGCGCCGCCATGACCCTGGCCTCGGCAGGTTCCTACGCCGCCATCTCGCTGCCGAGCGGCGGTGACGGTTCACTGACATTGACGCTTTTCTCGACCAACGACGGCACGCCGTTCTCATACGCTTTCGACACCGGCTTGACGCTCAGTCAATTGACCACCGCCGCTCTGAACGCGCCGGGTACCACGTTAAATTTCAGCTTGACCGGCCTCGCCGGCGATCTTTCCGCCAACTCGGCAGCCACGCCGAACCTGGTGTACGACGTGACCGCCGCTGGTCAATCCGGCAGCATTGCCAAAGCGGGCAGCTTCACATTGGCGACGACATTCGATCCCGGCGTCAGCCTGGCGACGATCGCTGCTTTACAAAGCGGTGCGGTCGCGAGCGCCGTCAACACCAACAACACGTGGTTGTCGAATTTTGGTTCCACCAACCCGTCGTTCACCACCACCACCGCCGACGCGAACTACGCCAATGCCAACTACAACGCGGCATTGAACACCTTCGCGGTCAACGCCGCCGCCGGCACCGGCAATTCGCTGTCGTTCTATGAGCTGGTGTCGAACAAAAGCACGACCAGCCTGATTCAAACGCCGACGGTGTTTGCGGGTACCTGGTCGATCAATCTGAGCAGCGACACGCTGACCTATTCGGTTCCGGGATCGTCCCCGGTGCCGCTGCCGCCGAGCGTCTGGCTGATGATTTCGGGTCTGGCCGGCGTCGCCGTGCTCGGCCGCCGCCGCAAGGGCAGCGGCGACCTGGGCGCGCTTCCCGCCTGAGGATTACCCGGACCGCTTGAGCGATTGCTCCTGCGGCTCGACGATTACACGGTCCGCCTGAGCGATTGTTCCTGCGGCTCAACGATTACACGGTCCGCCTGAGCGATTGCTCAGGCGGCAGTTGGCGACTACACGATTCAATCTAGGAGACATTCAAATGAATCTCGGTAAAGCAATTCAAGTTGCGATGTGGGGAGCTGCGGCGATCCTGCCCGCGGCCGGCGCGTGGGCCTTGACGCCGACGCAAGTGGGGCAGCTGACGCCCGGCAATATCCTGTACGTGTCGGGATCGACGGCGACCGACAATGCGATCAAGGCGTACTTCAAGCTCGATTCCAACGTCGACAGCACGGCCCCGTGCGTCAACGGGACTTACGATTTGTACACCACGGCGAGCGGGTACGTGATCACGTGTCAGGCCAGTGCCACCTTCGGCTCCGGCATCGGAAATTTCGCGATCGTCAAGCAGACCAAGGGCGGCTCGGCGACCGGCATCCATAACGTGGCCGAGCAAATTCCGACGCCGACATTGTCGTTCCCCGACCTCAGCAATCTCGGCAACTTCACCGCGACCTGCAATACCGGCACCGCCACCGCGGCCGCGAGTCCATTCATGGCGTACAACACGTACGCCTGCACCCTGGCGGAGTCCCAGACAATCCAGCCGAATGCCGGTATTTCCGATGAGGATCCGAACACCTGGATCGGCACCGGCGGGGTGACCAACAGCGATGCGGGCGCGCTGACCGTCAAAAATGGCCTCGAGGTGCCCTTCGGCATCATCGTCAGCACGGCCCTGCGCAACCGCCTGCAAGTGGCGGAAGGTCTGACCACCGGGTCCGCCGAGGCGCTGAGCAATGTGCCCTCGCTGACCATAGCGCAGCTTCGGGCGATTCTGTCCGGCCAGATGACCAGCCTGTCCGACCTGTACGTGTATCCGTCAAGCAATGTCGCCACCCAGGTCGACCCGGGCGGTAACACCCTCCACATCTGCCGCCGCGGCAATACGTCGGGCAGCGAGTTTGCCGCGAACATCTACTTCTTCGGCAGCGGCTGTTCGAAGGGAAGCGGTGTCGGCACCGTGGCCTCGCCCGATGTGGGCTCGACCGCTACCGCGGGCGCCACCTGGGCGGCCGCAGACTCCGGCGAGTTCGTGTTCGCCGGCGCCGGCACGGGCGATGTGCTCAATTGCGTGGGCTCCGCGCAGGATTCCGGGGATCCCTCCGGCAATTATCGCATCGGTTTCGTCAGCATGGATCAGGTTCCGACCATGTCGGGTTCCTGGCGGTACATCGCGATCAACGGCATCGCGCCGACGATCTGGAACATTCAGCAGGGCAATTATGACTGGTTGACGGAAGACACGTTCAATTCCACGCCCACTTCGCTCGCATTGAATTACAGTTCGGGCACCAACAACCACTCGGCGATTTTCTCCGCGCTGCAATCGCATATCGGAAACTTGAGTTCGCTCGCCGGGCTGAATGCGGCCAGCCAGAATGCGGCCGCCTTGGGCGATACGTCGAGCGGCGGGGCGGACACCGGGCTGGTCACCTTGGGCAATAGCGTGCTGTTTGGCGGGAGCGACCCTTCTGGGCCGAGCGCGCCCACGTGGCCGAAGGCGATCCGGTCGATCGCCGTTGCAGGGCAGGGTCCGAACAGCCCGCTGTCGAAGACCTATCCGTCGGAAGCAGTCAACAACTGCAATGGTGCCTATCAGTCCGATCCCACGGGCTGATGGGACCCCGCTGATTGGAAAAGAAATCGCTGACCGCGACGAACTGTAATCCACGGATGATAGCAATGGACGGCGCTGCGAGGGCAGCGCCGTTTTGCTTTAAGGGATGGGTCGATGCCAAGGGGACGAGGTTTTGCACACAGGCGGCTGAGGTCCTCGGCGTTGGCTACGGCGCCGGCGTTGGCGATGGCAACGACGATTGCGTGGCTGTTGCTCGCCGCCTCCGCCGCCCGCGGCGCCGATGCGACGCAGGCCGCCGAACAGCAATTCTTCGATATCGATGAATACCGCGTACTCGGCAACACGGTTCTGCCGGCGATCGACATCGAGCGGGCCGTCTACCCCTTCGCCGGCCCGCACAAAACCATACAGGACGTGCAGGCGGCACGAGCGGCGCTCGAAGCCGCCTATCACGCCGCGGGATACGCCACCGTATTCGTCGACCTTCCCGAGCAGGACGTGAGCGCGGGCATCGTACGGCTGCATGCGACCGAAGGGCGGCTCGACCGCGTGCGTGTGAGCGGCATCCGCTACTTCTCCGGCCGGAAGATTCTCGCCGAATTGCCGGCCGTCAAGCCGGGCGAAGTGCCCCGATTGCCGGAGCTGCAAAGCCAGCTGGCCGCCGTCAATGCCGAGAGCGCGGATCGGCCGGTCACCCCGGTACTCAAGGCGGGCCGGACACCGGGCACCGTGGATCTCGACCTGCGCGTGAACGACACGCTGCCGCTGCACGGCGGCTTGACGCTCAACGATCGTTACACGCCGGACACCAGCCACCTGCGTTCGACGGTCGATCTGTCGTACGGCAATTTGTTCCAGGACTTTCAGAGCATTGCCTTCGAGTATCAGACCGCCCCGGAGCGACTGTCCGACGAAAAGGTATTCTCGCTGACGTACGTGGCGCCGCTGGGATTCGACCACGATCTGATCGCCCTGTATGCGATCGATACCAACAGCAATGTCGCGGCGGTGGGAGCGCTCTCCTTGCTGGGAATTGGCGAGGTTTACGGGGTGCATCTCATTCATCCATTCGCCGACGGAGCGCTGTCGCAAAATCTCAATTTCGGGGGCGACTTCAAGGATTTCTCGCAGACCGTCAATGTCGTCGGCCAACCACCGGATAAAACGCCGATACGGTACATCAACTGGTCCCTGGTCTACTCGCTGACCGAGCACGCCGAACGGCACGATACGAGCTTCAATCTCGGCGCCGATTTTGGAATCCGCGGTTTGGCGAACACCACCGCCCAGTTCGACTACAAGCGATTCGATGCACAGGCCGACTACTTTTATCTTCGCGGCAGCGTGGACCGGCGGCAGTCCCTGCCGTTCGGAACGTCGGTCTACGTGCGGCTCGGATTTCAAGTTGCGGACGGACCGTTGGTGAGCAATGAGCAGTTCGGCATCGGCGGAGTCGACACGGTGCGCGGCTATCTGGAGTCGATCGAACTCGGCGACTCCGGCGCCGCGGCGACGCTCGAATTGCGCGGGCCGGCATGGGCATTCGGCGGCGATGCGGCCAACAATCACGTGGGCCTGTACCTCTTCTACGATGTGGGTACGGCGTCGATCGCGGATCCGTTGCCGCAACAGGAGTCGCGATACGTATTGGAAAGCGTCGGCGCCGGAGTGCGCCTGATTGCATTTCACGGCCTCGACGGGATGCTCGACTGGGCGGATCCGCTGCGTACGTTGAGCACCGTGTTGCGCGGGCATTCGCGCGTCGAATTTCAACTTCACTACGGCTTCTAAAGGGTACCGCCATGAGCAAGCGAACTGCGTCGCGGCGACGAGCGGCAAAAGCCGGCCGCCTGCTGGCCTTGACGGCCATCGGCGCCGGGATTTCCGCAACGCTTCATGCGGGAGGTCTTCCCGTGCCGTGCATCGCCGGCGGCTGCGGTGCGAACGCCGCGAGCTGGCTGAGCGGTGGCTCCGCCACGGCCACCGAGGTTGGCAACAAGTTGACGGTCAATCAGGCGAGCGCCACCGCCACGCTCAACTGGCAGAACTTCAACATCGCCAGCGGTTCGACCGTCAATTTCGTGCAGCCGAATGCCGCGGCTCTCGCCATCAACAACATTTTCCAGGGCTCTCCGAGCCGGATATTCGGCGCCCTCAATGCCAACGGCCGGGTCTATCTGATAAATCAGAACGGCATCGTGTTCGGCGCCGGCGCGCAGGTGAATGTCGCCGGTCTGGTGGCATCGAGTCTGAATCTGACCCAGAATGCGCTGACTTCCGGCATTGCGTCGACCGCTGCCGGCGACCCCACCTCACCGTCCTTCGTCAATTTCCAGGATGCCTCGGGCACGGCTCTGCCGAGCGGTGCCGTCACCGTCCAGCCAGGCGCGACGTTGAACGCCACCGGCGGGCAGATTTTCCTGTTCGCGCCGCAAATCACCAATCAGGGCAGCATCACCACCCCCGACGGGCAGACGATACTTGCCGCCGGCAATGCCGTGTACCTCGCGACAAGTCCCGACCCCGACGTGCGCGGTCTGGTGGTGGCCGTCGACTCCGGGGGTACGGTGACCAACGGCACGGCCGGCAATGCCGGCGTGACCGACCCCAGCCGGCTGGTCGGCCAGATCGTCGCACAGCGCGGCAATGTCACGCTGATGGGCCTCGCGGTCAATCAATTGGGCCTGGTGTCGGCCGACACCGCGGTGCGCGCCAATGGGTCCATCCTGCTGGTCGCTTCCGATCGATCCAAGGCAGGCGCCCTGACGGTGGGAGCGAACAGCGTCACGGAAGCCGCTCTCGACACGGCCGATACCAGTCTGGCGGTGGACGCGACGGCGCAGCAGAAATCGATGGTCGGACTGCAAGGCTATGACGTGAGCATCGCGGCCGGCGCCAACATCACGGCGACCTCGGGCAGCGTGAACGTCACTGGAACATCGGTCCCGGTGCAGGGTTCGACGGATTCGCCGCCGGGCCCGGTCGGTTCCGCATCCGACGGCTCGCGCATTTATATCGCCGACGGCGCCACCATCGACGTCTCGGGTGCGACCGCCGTACTGCCGATGTCGAGCAATGTGCTGCAGGTGCAACTGCGCGGCAGCGAGCTCGCGGATGATCCGACCCAGCGCAATGGCGCCCTGCGCGGCCAGACCGTCAATGTGGATGTCCGGCAATACGGAACTCTGAATGGAACGGCCTGGGTGGGAACGCCGCTCGCCGATCTCTCGGCCGACGTTGCCACCATCCAACGCGGCATTCTCGAGCGCAATGAAACCGGGGGCACGGTGACGCTGCAGTCGTCGGGAGATCTCATCGTCGGTTCGCACGCCAAGATCAACGTGTCGGGCGGGGCCAGCGACTATCAGGGCGGTTTTCTCGATACCTCGTCCGTCATCGGCGCCAACGGGCAGCTGTACAACATCGCCGACGCGAACCCCAACATCGTCTACACCGGTGTCGCGAACTCCACCTCGTTTTCCGTGACGGATCAGCGCTGGGGCGTCACCACCGTGTACAACGGCATCTACGGCGGCCAAGGACAGTACGAGGCAGCATATGTGCAGGGCGCAGACGCGGGGTCGTTGGCGCTCAACGCGCCGCACGTGATTTTCGACGGCACATTGCTGGCGACGTTGCAGGTGGGCGCGTTTCAGCGCAAGCCATCCACCGCGCTCGCGGCCGGCGAGCTCGAGCGGCCCTACGATCAGCTACCCCTGCCCGGTGCACTCACGTTCGGTCCGGCCACCACTCTGGCAAGCCCCTTCGTCGCGCCCGATCTGATTCTCTCCTCCATCGAGTTTGCCTCCGGCGCGGTATTGCCCACGCTCAAGAACGCCGACGGCACGCCGTTCAATCCGTTGACCGATCCCTGGCCATCGAGCCAGACCGTCAGCGTGATCAATCCGGCGCTGATCGGCGCGAACGCGGCCGGCCGGATCGACGTCGAGGCGAATGGCACGATTTCGCTGCCCGCCGGCGTCGATTTGCAGCTGCCCCCCGGCGGCAGCTTCACTGCGCTCGGTAATTCCATCGATATCGGCGGCACGATCGGCGGCCCCGGCGCGACGCTCAATCTGCAAACGGTACCGACGGCCGTGTCCACGGGCCCGTCGGGTATCACGCTGCAACGCACGGGTGTGCTCAACGCCGCCGGCGCCTGGGTCAATGACAGCCCCGCCCTGACAGCGGCGCCGGCCACTCTGCCCTTGGTCTTGAATGGCGGCAGCGTGAGTATTGCCGCCCGCGACGGCAATATCACGCTGGATCCGGGAGCCCTGATCGATGTCTCGGGCGGCGCGCAGCTCGCGTCGAGCGGGACTTTCACCGCCGGCAATGCAGGCTCGATTTCCATCAGTACGAGTGCGCCGGATCTGGCCACCGCCACGCAGTTGTCGCTGGGAGCGACGCTGCGGGGTTTCGCTTTCCAGAAGGGGGGGAGCCTGGCGATATCGGCGAGCGGCTTTTGCATCACCGCGGGGGCGTCGTGCACGACGGCAACGGGAGACACGACGCTCGCGCCCGACTTTTTCTCGAGCGGCGGGTTCGGATCCTATGCGCTCGATGCGAATTTCAGCGGCCTCGAACTCGCATCGGGGACGCAACTGCATCCGGTCGAACTGAATTACCTGGTGAGCACGGCGCTGGCGGGCGATGCATCGGCGCCCAGCGTCGCAGCGCTGAACAACGTTGCGGTCGGGACGCTGTCCGAAGTGCTGCGCAATCCGGTCAATTTGCAGTTCTCCTCAGAATACCTGCCTGCGCTCGGCACGGACGTCACGCCGCAGTCCTTCGCATCCGCGCCGACCCTGTCGCTGGATACGGGTTCAGCAATCACCCTCGATCCCCTGGCCAGCCTCTCCTTGAGCAGCAACACCAGCATCCTCGATGACGCGAGGATATCGGCGCCGGCGGGATCGGTGTCGATGACCGTCACCGCGGCACTCGCCGAACCGACATTCATTGCCGGCCACCAGATCTGGCTGGGCGCCGATTCGATCGTGAATGTCAGCGGTGTCGCACAGACCGTCAGCGACGACCTCGGCAACACGCTCGGCAGCGTGCTGCCGGGGGGCGCGGTGAGTCTCACCGCGCTGCGCGGTGCGGTCGAAACGATGCCGGGGTCGCTGATCAACGTTTCCGGGACCACCGCGGTTCTCGACATACCGCAAGTCAATGGCGCCGGCGCAACGAGCTATCGGTCGTCGACGGTTGCCTCCGCGGGCGGCAGCCTCAGCATCGAGGCGGCGGAGGCGGTGTTGTTGAGCGGCACGATGCGTGCCGCCTCGGGCAATCCCTCCAAGGTTCAGAACGGCAGCTTCTCGCTGGATTTTAACGGCAACTTGCGCTACGGGCCGGATGTGTTCAGCAACCAGGCGCCGCCCTACCCCTATGATCCCCGGGTCGTGGAACTGGCGCCCTCGCAGGCACCGATCGTGATCGGAGCGGGCATCGACCTGCCGGCGCAACTGGACGGTCAGGCATTGCTCTCGACCTCCGCTCTGATGAGCGCGGGCTTCGACGCGGTAAGCTTGCAGGCGCAGAGCCTGAACGGCGCAGTGGCGGAGTCACCGTTGGTGCCGGGCGCGATTCATCTGGGCGACAATTTGTCGCTGACGCTGGGTCGTTCGCTGACGCTCGACGCCGCGGGCTTCGAGTCGGGCGGCGGCCAGGCGCTGCTGTCGGCGCCTTACGTTTCGCTCGGTCAGTCCCTGTTCAACACCCAGACCTTGACCGGAGCGACCGGCGCGGGGACCGGCACGCTGCAAGTCAATGCGTCGTTGATCGATCTGGTCGGCCATACCGCGTTCGGCAATTTTGCAACCGTCATTCTCGATTCGAGCGGCGACATCCGCGCCAACGGCATCCAGGCTGTGCAGGCGCCGGGCGCGCTCCTCGATACGCAGCTCCCAGGCGCACTGACCGTGTCCGGGGCTCTCGACCTCAGCGCCCAGCAGATCTACCCCTCGACCTTGACCGCGTTTGCATTTACCGCCGGCGCCGGCGGCACGGGCAACATCACGATCGAGCGCACAGCCGGAACGGCCGCCACGCCGTTGCTGTCCGCCGGTGGCTCGCTGTCGTTCACCGCTCCGCAGATCTTGCAGGCGGGCACCGTGCGCGCGCCGCTCGGCTCCATTGTGATGAGCGGCAGCAGCGTCACACTCGCCGCGGGCAGCACCACCTCAACCAGCGCCGACGGTCAGATCATCCCGTTCGGCGAAACCGAAGGTGGATTCGACTGGGTGTATCCGCTCGGGAGCAGCCAGGCGCTGGTTTATGGAACGGACGGCATCCCGCTGCCCTCTCAGGCGATTCAGCTCTCGGCGGCTTCGATCAATATTGCGAAGGGCGCGATTTTGGACGTCAAGGGCGGCGGGGATCTGCTCGCCACCGAGTTCGTCCCAGGACCGACCGGCACCTCCGATGTACTGGGGGGCTCCGGAGCGTTTGCCATCCTGCCCACGTCGGATCTGCGCTATGCACCTTACGATCCTTATTATTCGAGCGGTTCCGGCGTGCAACCCGGCCAGAGCGTCTACCTGTCGGGCGGCGACGGGGTGCCTGCCGGCACCTACGCCATCCTGCCGGCGCGCTATGCATTGCTGCCCGGCGCGTACTACGTCACGCCAGTCGCGGGCTATCAGGACCTGACTCCCGGGCAACAGATTGCCCAACCCAACGGCTCCGTCATCGTGTCGGGCTACGACGTCGTGGCGAGCACGACGCTCGGCGCCTCGCGCACCTCCGGCTTCGACATCCAGCCCGGCACGGCGGTGCAGAACCTGGCGCAGTACACGCTCACCGGCGCCGACACGTTTTTTTCGAACCAGGCCACTACGGCCGGCGTTACCGTGCAAAGGCTTCCCCAGGACGCGGGCGACATCGCACTCAGCGCGACCACCGCCCTGGCGCTGAACGGCACGTTGCAGGCGACCCCGGCCACTGGGGGGCGCGGCGCCGACGTGGATATTTCCAGCGCCGCGATTCTGGTGGTGCCCGGCGGTGCTTCCGCCAGCGCCGCCGGCGGCGCCGATTCCAATGTGCTCACGCTGAACGCCAATTCATTGACGGCGCTCGGTGCCGAGTCGATCCTGATCGGCGGCACGCGCACGCAGACCGACACCGGTCTGCAAATCACCACCGACGCTGCCACCGTGGAAGTGGCGAGCGGCGCAACCCTTGCTGCCCCGGAGTTGCTGTTCGCAGCGACCAATGCCGTCAACATCGACAGCGGAGCGACCGTGAGTGCTGCCGGCAGCCTGCCGAGTTACGACAGCGCACTGCTGCTGTCGGGAGACGGCGCATTGCTGCGGGTCGCGGTCGCCGGCAATCCCCTCATCACGCGGACCGGCGGCGACGGGCTGCAGGGGCAGGTGAACCTCGAGTCCGGATCGGTCATCAACGCGCCGAAAGGTTCCGTCGGCGTCGATGCCGCCGCCAGCGCGACGTTTGGCGGTCATTTGAATCTGGCCGGCGGCTCGCTATCGATCTCCGGCGACCAGATCAGTCTCGGCGAGGTGCCGGTGGGTACGCCCGGCATCGTGGTGCCAAAGTCCGTGCTCAACGGCCTGTCGCTGGCCGGGTTGTCGCTCGCGAGCGGAGGCTCGATCGATTTCTACGACGGCTCGAATCTGTCGGGCACCGACGTGAGCTTGAGCGCGGGCGCGCTGCGAGGATTTGAACAAGGCACCGTGCAGGTGTCCGCGTCGAACGTCCTGACTCTGTCCGGTTCCGCCAGTCCCTCCGATCTCGCAGGCACCGGAACCGGCACCGGCACTCTCAACCTGCAGGGAGGCAGCGTGTCTCTGCAGGCAGGCACGCTCGACATCTCCGGATTCTCCACGGCGAGAATCGGCAGCAACAGTACGATCAGCATCGCGGGCGTCGCCGCGTTGAGTACCGAAGGTAACTTGAGTCTCGGCGCAGGTACGCTGACGGCAGAGTCGGCCGCCGCGCTCAAGGTCGATGTCTCCGGCGCGTTCGTTTACAGCCGTCCCGCGGGTGCGGCAAAAATCGCCTCCCCGGCGGAGGAGCCGTTGGGAGCGAGCGTCGCGATCAGCGCCCAGTCCATTGTCTTCGACAGCAGTGCGCAATTGCATTCGGGCAGTCTGTCGCTGGTCGCAACGGGGCCGCTCGGCGACATCAGTTTGGGCAGCGCCGCCAACATCGACGTCAGCGCCGTCGACACGGCGTTCGACTCGGTGGTTGTGCCGTCGCGCGCCGGCACGGTGACTCTGCAAAGTCAATCAGGCTCCGTGACCGCGGCGTCGGGTTCCCGGATCAACGTCTCCGCCCTGGATGACGCGCCTGCTGATGCGGGCGCTCTGGTGGTGCAGGCGGCCGATGGCGCCATTGACTTGAATGGCCGGCTGCAAGGGCGCAGCGCCGATGTCGACGTCGACGGTCATTCCCTCGGCAACCCGACGGCACTCGAATCGGCGCTGGTGGGCGGGGGTTTCACGGGGGATTGGTCGTTGCGGCTGCGCGGACCCGGAAACCTCGATGTGGCCGCCGGCGCGGCCAACACCATCAACGCCCGATCGGTGTCGCTCACGGCCGATCAGGGCAGCGTCGATGTGCAGGGGACCATCGTCAGCAACAGCGCTTCGGGCGGATCGATCACCCTGTCGGCGCTGAACGACGTGATCGTCGGCGGCACGCTCGATGCCAGACCCAAGGCGAGCGGTCAAATGAACGGTCAGATCGAACTCGCCACCGTGCAGGGGCGGGTGCTGGTGGGCCCCACGGCGACGATCGAGGCCTACGATCCCGCGGTCGCGGTGCAATCGGCCGCCGACGGCGGCCTCTGGATTCGCGCGCCGCAGACGCAGCTCGCGACCCTGCTGTCCGGCGCGCCGGCGGGCGCCGGCCTGGTGCTCGCCGGCAATCTGCAAGGCCTGAGGTCGGTGACCATCGAGGGATTTCAGACCTATGCGAACACCAGCGGTACGCTGGGGGCCGCCGATGTCGCGGCGGACATGTCGAATCCGCTGTACGCCGGCGCCGCGAACTTCATGGCGGGCGCGCCGGCGCTATTGAGCGCTCTCGGCCCGATCAAGGGGCCGGCGCCGCAAATCGTGCCGGGCATCGAGATCGATTCGCCCCAGTCATTGACGCTGACGACGGATTGGGCGCTCGATGGCTGGCGCTTCGACGGTGCGCCGGGCGTTCTCACGCTGCGATCGGCAGGCGACCTGACGTTTGCGGGTTCACTGAGCGATGGGTTCAGCGGCACCACCGGCGACGGCGCGTATGTGCTCACCTCGACAGGTCCCTCCTGGTCGTACCGGCTGGTGGCCGGTGCGGACTTGAGCTCCAGCAATCCGCTCAGCGTACAGCCGCTCTATGCGGTTGCGGCCGGCAACAACGGCTCGGGTTCGTTGACCGTCGCAGCCGGCTCGGGGCCGAGCCAGGGCACCGATGCGGCGATGACCATGATCCGGACGGGAACCGGCAGCATTCAGATTGCCGCGGCCGGCGACGTCACTCTCACCAACAGCGACTCGGTGATCTACACCGCCGGCATCGCGGACAGCGGCATTACCTACTCGCACCGCGGTCAACTCGACGGACTGCTGTATCCAACTCAGGGCGGCGATATCTCCATCAGCGCCGGTCAGGACGTCGTCGGCGCGCCGTCGGCCGATCTCGTCACCAACTGGTTGTGGCGGGTGGGAAGCCCGGTCTCCAAACCGCAGGCGACGTCGACGGCGTGGACCGTGAATTTCGCCGACTTCGAGCAGGGAGTCGCGGCCCTCGGAGGCGGCAACATCAGCGTCACCGCGGGTCGCGACATCGACGACTTGTCGGTGAGTGTGCCGACCGTGGGTCGACAGGTCGGAAGCGCCACGCCGCCGGCCAGCGTGGTGCAGGTCTTGAACCAGGGCGACATCACGCTGCGCGCGGGCAACGATGTGGCCGGAGGAACGCTGTACGCGGGAGCCGGAACCGCGGTGGTCACGGCCGGAGGTCAGATCACGCAAAGCCCGACGGTGGCCGGGCTGTATCCGATGGTACTGCTCGGCGACGCCTCCGTGACGCTGTCGGCCCAGGGCGGCGCGACGCTGGCCGGTGTCGCCAATCCGACGCTTTTGCCGCAGGGCGCGGCGCAGAGTGCGAATTCAGGTTCCAACTACTCGTACTTCTCCACGTACGGCGCGAATTCCAGCGTCAGCCTGCAGACCACCGCGGGGACGGCGGAACTCGTCAACGACACGACCGCCAGCAGCGCGGTGATCAACCAATACACGACGCTGGCCTACGACACGCGGGTGAACAACCCGACGGACCAGAACGGCGTGTCGTCGCTGCGCATCTATCCCGGCACGCTTACCGTGGAATCGCTGCGCGGTGGCCTGAACGTCGACAACACCCTGACGCTGTACCCGGAGGCGATCGGCAGCGTCAATCTGTTCGCCCACGACAGCGTTCAGCTGGGATCTCCCCTGAGCAGCGCCGGCAGCTTTGAAATCATCGAGTCAAACGCCGATCCGGCACTGCTGCCGAGTGTCGCAAACCCGCAGGGGGGCTATCAGGTGCTGTCGGATCAGCTCAATTCGCTCATCAATCTCGACACGCAGACGACCACGGTCGTCCCGAATGCCGCGACCCCGGTGCACCTGACCGGTTCAACTCCCGACTCGACGATCTCGCGAATCGTCTCCCTGACCGGCAGCGTCACCAACGACAGCCCGAACGCGTCGCAGCTGTACTTCGCAGCGCCGGCGCGGATCGTCGCGGGATTGGACGTCCTGAACCTGGTGGTGGATTTCACGAATCTCGAACCCACCGACGTGTCTGCGATCGTCGCGGGGCGGGACATTTCCTATACCTTCTCCCGCGACTCGGCGGGACAGATCAATACGTTGCCGACCTATGTGGTGGTCGATGGGCCGGGCACGCTCGAGATGGACGCGGGCCGGAACGTAAACCTCGGCACTTCCGATGGAGTCACTTCGCGCGGGAGTATCGAAAACACGGGCCTGCCGGGCGGCGGCGCCGACATCAGCGTCACCGCCGGCATCCTCGACCCGGGCACCGAAAATTACTCGACGTTCATCGACGACTACCTCGCCGCATCGACTCTCTACACGCCGGAACTGCTCGGCTATATGAAACCCATCCTCGGCGGTTCACCGACGGCCACACAGGCACTCGCCGGGTTTCAATCGCTGCCCACGATAGAACAGGCCCCGTTGATCCAGACGATCTTCTTCGACGAACTGCTGGCATCGGGAGCGGCCGCTGCCGCTTCAGGCGCGCTGCACGACAATTTCACCCGTGGCTACGACGCCATACAGGCGCTGTTCCCCGGTGGCGTGCCGACCTTGGCCAAGCAACAGACCAATCCGTATGACGGAGATATCACTCTGTACTTCAGCCGGATTTACACCCTCGATGGCGGCAGCATCGACCTGTTGGCGCCGGGCGGATTGATCAACGTCGGTCTCGCGACGCCGCCCGCGTCGTTCGGTTTGAGCAAGCAACCCTCGGACCTCGGCGTGGTTGCCCAGTCGAGCGGCAACGTCAATGCCTACTCCTACGGAGACTTCGAGGTGAACGAGTCGCGGGTGTTCGCCGCCGACGGCGGCAACATTCTCATCTGGTCGACGGACGGCAATATCGATGCGGGCCGCGGCTCGAAAACGGCGATATCGGCGCCGGCGCCGACGATCACGTTCGTCAACGGCGTGCCGACCGTGACCTTTCCGGCCGCGCTCACCGGCTCCGGCATTCAAACCCTGGCAACCACGCCGGGAGTCTCGCCGGGCAACGTGGATTTGTTCGCACCCAACGGCGTCGTGAATGCCAACGATGCAGGAATCGTCGCCGGCAATCTGACCATAGCGGCCACCGCGGTGCTCGGCGCCGGCAACATCAAAGTCAGCGGCGTCGCCATCGGCGTGCCGGTGGAGGTGACCGGCATCGGAGCGGGCCTGGCGGCGGTCAGCGCCGTGGCCGGCAGCGCGAGCCAGGCGTCGACCGAGGGAGTGACCGAAAACTCGAACCGCCAGAGCGCCGCGCCCCTGGCCGACGCGGCGATTGGCTGGCTCGATGTGTTCGTCGAAGGTTTTGGCGCCGAGGTTTGCAAGCCGCAGGACGTCGAGTGCCTGAAGCGCCAGAACAAAAACTGAGCCGCACCGGCAGCGCTGCGGAGCCGGCGAGCCGCGCCGGCGGTGCTGCGGGGCTGACGAGCCGCGCCGACATTGCCGACGGCCGAGGAGCCGCATCCGCATCGCTGCGGGGCCGAGGTTCCGCGCCGCCGTGCCGGCGAGCCGCGCCGACATTGCCGACGGGCCGGACGCTTGTCGGTTGTCTGTCACGCGCGTGACACGATCGATTGGTATTTACCATCCTGCCCGGCATCCCCCGTAGGAGATTTTCGATGAGAGTCATCAGGTCACTCGCCGCGCCTGCGTTGTTGCTGGCCGGTATCGCCGCCTCCGGAAGCGCCTCCGCCGATTGCGGCCACAATCACAAGGCCTACCCGCAAGGCGGGGTGCTGTGCCAAAGCGGATTCCAATTCGTATGCGGCGAGCGCGGGGCGTGGAGCAAAACTCCGAACCGTTGTGAGGCGAAGCCGGCACCCGCCGCGCCGCCGCCTCAGCAGCAGCAGCAGCAGCAGCAGCAGCAGCAGTCAAAGGATCGATGACTGTGCGCGGCCGTCCGGCCGCCGCCGCTTTGGAGGGATCGAGGATCGTGCATGGCCGTCCGGCCCTCGCCGCAGTGGGGATGGAGGATCTTGCATTGCCGTCATCGCCGCCGCAGCAGTCATGGGAGCGAGGATCGTGGACATATGTAACAGGATCATCACGCAACCCGGCGAAGATGACCGCCAACGGAATTCAATAATCCGCGAACGAGGATGGCAATGAAGCCCTGGGTGACTCGACTCGTATTGCTCTGCACGCTGCTGCCCGCCTGTTCGTTCGCCGCGACTTGGTGGAACAACGATTGGAAATACCGCAAGGAGATCGGCTTCGACCTGTCGCCGGCGGGTGCGGATGTGGCGGGCACCGTGCAGGACGTGCCGGTGTTGGTGCGGCTGTCCCTCGCCAACTTCAGCTACTTCAACGACACCAAGCCCGACGGCTCGGATTTTCGCGTGGTCGGAGGCGACGACAAGACGCCGCTGAAATTTCACTTCGACAAGTACGATGCGCAAAATCAAATGGCGCTGCTCTGGGTGCGCGTGCCGCAAATCACGGGCGCATCCAAGACGGAGAAAATCTTCGCCTATTACGGCAATCCCGACGCGCCCTCGGCGGCCGACATTGCGGGCACCTATGATGCGTCCCAGGTGCTGGTCCTATCCTTCGGCGACGGAACGGGTACGCCCATCGACCTCACCGCCTACAAGAACAACCCCGGCGCCTCAACCGTGGAGCTGACTCCCGCGTCGCTGATCGGCGGCGGCGCCAAATTCGCCGGCAAGGAAAGCGTCATCGTACCCGCCACGCCTTCCCTGCGGCTGCTCCCCAATCAAGGATTTACCGCATCCGCATGGGTGCGCGCCGAGCACGCTCAACAAGCCGTGGTGTTCGCACTCAACGATCAGGCCAGGCAGCTCGCGCTGCTGATCGACGGCGCCCGGTTTGCGGCACGCGCCACCATGAGCGGAGCCCCGGCCACGGTGACGCAAGCCGCCGATTTCTCTCTCGGGCAGTGGCATCACGTCGCTCTGACCGCGGCCGCGGGGAAACTCACGCTGTATGTGGACGGCGCGGCGGTGGGCAGCGCTCCCGTCACCTTGGAAGAGATCGGCGGAACCTTCAGCATCGGCGCCGCGAACGGTGCTCAATTTCTGACCGGCGACGTCGACGAAGTGGAGGTTTCCAAGACGGCTCGCTCGGCCGATTGGATCAAGGCGGCCGCCCGCGCAGAGGGCATGGACGCCAATCTGGTGCTGTACGGCGCCGATGGGCAGCGCGAAGGCGGCAGCCAGACCTCTTACTTCGTCACCATCGCGAAGAATCTCACCATCGACGGCTGGGTGGTCATCGGTATATGCATGGCCATGCTGCTCGGGGCGCTGCTGATCATGCTCGTCAAGGCGCTGTTCCTCGGGCGGGTCGAGCGCGCCAACCGGAAATTCCTTCGGGAATTCCGCCGCTTGAGCGGCGACGCGGCGGCGCTCGACAATCCTGCCGCCGCGGGCGAGCCGGAGGATTTCGAAGTGGACGCGCCGTCCATGTCCTCGCTGCGCGACGGCCAGAACAAGTTTGGCGCATCCACGCTATATCGCCTCTACCACAGCGGATTGCGCGAACTCAACAAACGCGTGGCCGGGAACAGCGTCGGCGCGCAGCGAGCGCAGGTATTGTCGCCGCAGTCCATCGACGCGATCCGCGCCTCCATGGATGCGTCGATGACTCGCCTGCAGCAAAGCTTGTCGAGTCAAATGGTGCTGTTGACGATCGCCATTTCCGGCGGTCCCTTCCTCGGCCTCCTGGGAACCGTGATCGGCGTGATGATCACGTTTGCCGCAATCGCCCTGTCCGGCGATGTCAACGTCAACGCGATAGCCCCGGGTACGGCGGCTGCGCTGGCCGCGACCGTCGCCGGACTGTCGGTGGCGATCCCCTCCCTGTTCGGCTACAACTGGCTGAACTCGCGAATCAAGAACATCACCGCCGACAATCGCGTGTTCGTCGACGAATTCGTCACGCGCGTCGCCGAACAGTACAGCTGAAGGCGATCCATGTCAGGTTCCATCGAGAGCGGCGACAAGGATGTCTACGACGACATCAACATCACGCCGATGCTGGATCTCGCTTATGTGCTGATGGTGATATTCATCATCATGACCACGGCCTCCGTGCAGGGCATCAAGGTCAATTTGCCGAAGGCGAGCGATACCCCGTCCCTGGCGAAACCCCAGACCAAGGCCATCACGATCACCGCCGACGGCACCATGTACCTGGACACCTACCCGGTCAGTCTGCCTGAACTGGAAAATCTGCTGCGCCAGTACAAGGCCGCCAATCCGCAACTGCCGGTGGTGGTCAAGGCTGATTCCACCATTGCATACCAACGCGTCGTAGACGTGCTGGATGTGATCGGACGGTTGGAGATCACGCAGCTTGGGCTGGTGACCCAGCGCATCGTCAAGTAGCTTCGCGTGGCCGGCAAATCCACCGACCGACGTCTCGCTCCGCTCGTTGCGGGCGCGTTGCTCGCCGTCGTGCTCCTCATCGGCTTCATCTGGTTCGTGCGCACGATGCTGGCTGGGAAAACCGGCAAATCCGTGCGTCAGGTGCAGATAGTGCAAATCATCGTGCCCCCGCCGCCTCCCCCGCCCGATCAACCGCCGCCTCCGCCGCCCGAGAAGACCGAGGTCCCGTTGCCGAAAGACCAACCGGATCAGCCGCCGCCGCCGGACGATGCGCCGGCGCCGGCTCAGCCGCTCGGAATCGATGCCGAGGGCACCGCCGGGGACGATGCGTTCGGCCTCGCGGCGCGGGCCGGCGGCAACGATCTGATCGGCGGCACCGGTTCGTCGCTGTTCGCCTGGTACACGAACAAGGTCAAGGACGCGATCATGGAGCGGCTGAGCAGCGACACCAAGAATCCGTGCAAAAAGTATTCGACCACGGCGCGCATCACCATCGAGCGCGACGGACGCATCGACGCCCAGCTGGCGTCCACCACGGGCAACCATGAATGCGACCAGCGAATCGAGGCAGACCTCGCGGCCATGCCCCGCATGAGCGACCCGCCGCCGCCCGAGATGCCGCAGCCGGTCACCTGGAAATTCGTTCAACACTGAGCAGCGAAAATGCAAGGAACACTGATGACGCGACCGACCAAGAAGCATGCGCTACTGCTCGCATGGATGGCCTTGACGATCGCACCGGCGGCATCGATGGCCGCCGATGAACGCCAATCGCTCGAGGAATTGCGCAACACCGTGATCAATCTGCTGCAGGCTTTGGTCGATCAAGGCGTGATATCCAAGGAAAAGGCGGCGCAGATGGTGAAGCAGGCGCAGGACAAAGCGGCGGCGGACGCCGCGGCCCTCGCGAAATCGGACGAAGGCGCGGTGCGCGTGCCGTACGTGCCGCAGATCGTCAAGGACGAAATCACCAAGCAGGTCGCCGAGGCCGTGAAACCGGCCGTCGTCGCCGACGTGGTACAGGAAGCCAAGGACGAGAAATGGGGCGTGCCCGGCGCATTGCCCGACTGGCTGGCGCGCACACGCGTTTCCGGAACGATCATGCTTCGGGAAGAGGGGCTGCTCTATTCCGCCGCCAACCAGCAGAACTATTACTTGAACTACAACGCCGTGAACGCGGCGGGCGGAATCGCCAAGGCCGGCGACAGTGCATTTCTCGACGTCGACGTCAATCGGGACCGGTTCCGCGGAGTCGCACGACTGGCGGTCGAATCGGATTTGTCCGACTCGCTCAAGGCCGGCCTGCGGCTCTCGACGGGCAATACGGCTGACCTCGTGTCGCCGTCGCAGACGCTGGACGGCACCGCGCCCTATTCCTTCGGTTTGGACAATTTATACGTCAGACTCGACGAACGCACCGACCAGAAGTTCCCCTGGCTGTCGGTGATCGGTGGACGATTCAACAGTCCCTGGTTCGCTCCCACCAACCTGGTGTTCTATCAGCAGCTCACCTTCAACGGTGTGGCGGCGACCGGGCGCGTGGGGTTCGGCGACGGCAGCGCGGAGCAATCGCATGCGTTCCTTACCCTGGCGGCCATGCCCATCCAGGAAGTCGAATTCTCGTCGCATGATAAATGGCTGTACGGCGCACAGCTCGGCACGAAATTGCGCTTCGGCGAAGACCAGAGCCTGCGGCTGGCCGCGGCGTTCTACGACTATCAGAATGTAGAGGGCCGCGAGAACGCGCTCAACAGCGATCTGCTCGACTACACGGCACCGCAGTTCTTCCGGCAGGGCAACAGCGTCTTCGACATCCGCAACGACACCGACCCGACCACGAATTTGTTCGCGCTGGCATCGAAATTCCGGCTGGCCAATGTCTCGACCACTTATGCCATTCCGTTCGGCGCCTACTCCCTGGCATTCAGCGCCGACGCCGTGAAGAACCTGGGATTCAATCGGGCCGAGATCCTGGCGCGCACGGGTCTCGACATCGCGCCGCGCGTCAAGGGATATCAAGGGGACATCAGCTTCGGCAATGCCAGCATACTCAGCGCCGGCGCCTGGCGCGCGCTGGTCGGCTATCGGTACCTGCAGCGCGATGCGGTCATCGATGCCTACACGGACGCGGATTTCCACTTCGGCGGCACCGACGCCAAGGGTTATTACCTGGTGGGTGAAGTCGGCGTGGGAAAACGAGTGTGGATGCGGCTGCGCTACCTCAGCTCCAATGCCATCGACGGCCCGACCTACATCGTCGATACGGTGCAGCTCGATCTGAACACGCAGTTCTAAGGCAGGGCAGGCCAGGTCAATGCAGTTCCAGGGCGGAGTACTCATGAATGAAGAACCCCACCGCGAAGCGCCGCCTTTGGCGACTGCCGCAGCAGAGGGACCCACATCCGATAGGCTGCAACGGACGAGAGAGCTTTGCGGCATGAATACGACAGATGAGGTCCGACGCACCATGCGGATCAACGGCGGCATCATGGCGGCGTTGGCATTCCTGGGACTCGGAGCAACCGAATCGGCCTTTGCGCAGGTCGAGCGCACCGGCGGCGGCGAATCGCAGAAGATCATGCAGCAATATCAGCAGCTGGCCGCCGAGCGCACGGCTCTTCAGGCACAGGTCGCGCAGCTGAAAAAAGACCTGGACACGGCCCATGCGGATCTGGCGGCCATGAAGCAGCAGCGTGACGCGCTCAGGGCAAATTCCGGCAATGCCGCCGCCGCCGTTTCGCAGGCGAACAGCTCGAAACAGGCCGCCGAACGGGACCTCGAGCAGTCGCGTCTGAGAATGTCCGAACTCGTGTCGAGGTTTCGCGAAACGGCGCAGAACTTGAAGACCGTCGAGCAGGAGAATGCCCAGGCCAAGAAGAGCATCGCGGAACGGGATGCCGCGTTCGATGCATGCGCGGATCACAATTTCCAGCTATACGAGATCAGCCGCGAGGTCCTGGATCGTTACGAGCACGTCGGGCTCTACACGAAGGTGAGTGCCGCGGAACCCTTCACGAGGATCACGCGCACGCGCATCGAGAATCTGGTGGATGACTACCGGGCCAGGGCCGAAGAGCTGCGAGTGAAGACGCCGGCGCATTGAGCGCGGTTCAGCGGCGTGCCCGGGCGGCCGCGGCCCGTTGCAATTCATCGTCGATCAAGGCGGAGAGCTCCTCGAACGACAACGCGGCGTTGACGTAGCGGCCATTGACGAACGATGTGGGGGTGGAGGAGAGCCCCAACGCGACGCCCGCCTCTCCGTCCTGGTCCACGGCCCGGGCTCCCTCGCCGGAGTCCAGGCAATTATCGAAAGCTTGCGTGTCGAGTCCGATGCGTTTTGCTTTTTCTTTCAAGGCTCCCAGGCTCAATGAATTCTGCTCGGCGAACAGAACGTCGTGCATTTCCCAGAACTTGCCTTGCACTGCCGCACAGGCGGCGGCCTCCGCCGCTTTTTCGGCGTTCTGGTGGACCGATCGCAGCGGAAAATTTCTGAAAATCAGCCGCACCTGCGTCGGATAGGCAGCCAACACGCGCTGCAAGACCGGCGTGAATCGACCGCAAAACGGACATTCGAAGTCGGAGAACTCGACGATCGTCACCACGGCGTCGTGCGGTCCGCGCTCCGGTCCCACGGCGTCGATGTGTTCACGCAGCGGATCCCAGGTGATGGCCGCCTGGTATTTGCCGCGCAGCGAGGCGAGGTACCGGTGTTTCGCCTGTTTCGCCGCTTCATTCTGCAGGTACTGCCGCAACTGCGGTGCCACGGCCTCGAAGGGACGGCCGATCTGCACGCTTTGCGCATCGAAGAACGCATGCATGTCGGCGTCCGAGACCGGGACCGGCTGGACCGCAGCGAGCAGCGCCTCGGGCGTGGTCTTGTTTGCCGCGGCTTCCAGCGACAAAACCCGGCGGTCGATGAAATTATCGAGTTCAGCCTCGATATAGGCAGACCGGGCCCGGGCATCGTTCAACTGCAGGTCGTGCAGCTTCACCTCGTATTGATGCTGCATCAGATCCAGTTTTTTCGGGATTTCCCCTCCCAGGTCGCCATAGGCGATCGTCTGGTTGCCGAGCTTCGCGACCGCCGAGTCGCGCGCCGGGTGGATATCGTCCCCGGCCAGAGCGTACGTGCAGCAAAGCGAGAGCAGGAGCAACAGGGCGCCGGCGCGGCGCAGCTGAATTGATTCTTCCATGAGACAAAGCTAGCTGGCCCATGCGAAAGCTTCATGACATGACATGACATGACATGACGCGCGGCAGCGTCATGCAGAACGCTCAAAAGGATCGCGCTCCAATCCACTGTAATGCATGACGAAAGCAATGCCGTTTGATGGGCATTGGTCGGACGGCGCGCGTCCGCGATGCGGAGATTTCGTCACGGAAGTGCCATTCGCACGACACACTTCTCACCTACGATAAGGGTCGCGAAGTCCCACAATTGGGATCGGGAGGCGCGGTGGTCGACCAGAGAAAGCAGGCGGTGTCGATTCGTCTGGGGGAAAGCGATATCCGGAACATCAAGCACGTGTCGCGACGCCTCGGCGTCCGCGACTCGGACATGATTCGATTCGCCATCAAGTCGATGCTGGGCCGGATCGCTCCGCTGTGCGACCCCGGGATCAAGGGACGAAATCTGGTGCCGGTGCTGGTCGAATCGGGCGACGAATTGATCCGCTACTTTGAGCTGGATGCTTTCCGGCTGGACGGCATCATCAATGGGCTGGTCGACGCCGAGTGCCAGGTGGACCGGGACGATATCGCACTGCTCGCCATGAGCGGCTTGCGCGAAGAGTATCTGGTCATGCGCCTCAAGGACGGGCACGGCACACCCATGGACCGCGCCTCGGACGAGCGCTCGTTACGGCAGTACTTGTACGACAAGTACGTGTACCGCAATTCCGAACATCACCCGCCGCCGCGCGGCGCTGATGACGGCCTGCAACCGGCCGCCGGCGACTCCATTCTGCCCTTGAAGGGCGCCGCGCATGCGCAGATCAAAAGGCAGGCCTGAGACACCGACTATCGGCAGCACATGCAAAGGGGATCATCATGAAAGCAAGAGTTTTGGCCACCACGATGCTGAGCGTCGCCGCCTGGCTGCTGCTGACGCCCGAGTCGCAGGCGAGCGTGCTCTACGACGAGGCGGGCTTCATCGAGGGACAGCAGTCCTTCGTGCAATCCTTCGATATCACCTCGGCCGGGAAGCTGACCATCAGCCTGTCGAACATTCCGTGGCTCGACACCATCTCCGGACTGGACTGCTTTCTGACGACCAGCACCGGGCTGCTGGGTGCATCCATGTCTGCCGGCACCGAGTCATTCAATGTCGACCCGGGCATGATCTACGCCCACTGGTTTGGCGACGCCGCCGGCCAATACGGCATCGGAGTCTATGGGTTGAAAATTCAGTTCCAACCGAATGGCATTCCGGTCCCGTTACCCGGTTCGCTGCTGCTGCTGCTGTCGGGCTTTGGAATTCTCTTCGGTTGGCAGCGCAGCAAGTCCCCCGGCGAACCGACAGCCTGAATCGTCTGACCATCGTATGACGTCTGTCATGCGGGGTGCGCTCGTTTGCAATGAAACTCTCACATGCGGTGCCTACACTTCATCGCTCCGAAGTGGGTAACAAATTTGAAAACAAGGGTACCGCCGGTGAATTGGTCGAGACTGCTGCTGCTGTGGGTCGTGGCCGCCGGTCAGGCGTGCGCCTCGGGTGGGGCGTCCGACTCCGAGCCGCCGATGGGCGCGGGTGCCGCCGCGGCTCCTCTGCCGGCTGCAACGGCGCGTGCGGCTGCCTCGGTCCCGGCGCCGGGTGCCGCAGCGGCGCCGGCGGCAGAGCCCGCGGTCCCAGATCCGCTGGAGAAGGACCGGTACATTTTGCAGCCGGGCGATGTGCTGCAGGTCAGCGTCTGGAAAGAGACTGACCTGACCAGCGAAGTGCTGATCAGACCCGACGGAGGAATGTCGTTTGCACTCGCGGGCGAGCTGCAAGCGGCCGGACACACGGTGGGGGAATTGACCGGCCTGCTCGAGAAGCGCATCCGGAAGCTGGAACCCGATGCGGTGGTGACCGTGGTCGTCAAGGCGGCAGCGGGAAATCGGGTGTATGTGATCGGCAAGGTGGCGCGTCCGGGCGATTTTCCGCTGAACCGGCCCACCGACGTGATGCAGGCCTTGAGCCTCGCGGGCGGCGCGACGCCCTTCGCCGACACCAACGGCATTCGAATCCTGCGACGCGACGGGAATCGTCAATTGTCCATGGCGTTTCGCTATGGAGATGTGGAGCGCGGCAGGAAGCTCGAGCAAAACATCATACTCAAGAGCGGTGACACGGTTGTCGTGCCATGACCTCATGCGCGTCGGCGCGCGCCTGCCTGTCGGCGGTGGCGGCGAGGGCGTTCGCCGGCCGCACCAACGCCGATGTCTGGCTGTCGGCGGTGGCGGCGAGGTGGTTTCCCGCCTTCACCAACGCCGGTGTCTGGCTGGCGGCGGTGGCGGCGATATCGTTCGCCGGCTTCGCCCATGCGGGTATCTGGTACACCGAACCGGTTTTGGGGCTGGCTGCGGACTACTCGACGAATCCGCAGCTGCTGGAGGCGGCCCACACCGCGACGGGGGATGCCGCGATTCTGCTCGATTCACCCACCACCTACAGCGCCGACGCCGCGAAGCTCGTCATCGATCCGAGCTTTCGATTCAGCGACAACTCCGGCTACGCCTCCCTGGTGTCCGATTACGAGCACCTGACCGTGGGCGGCGAACTCGACAGCGAGCGCAACACGTTGAAAGCGACCGCCGCCGCCGAACGCGATTCCAGCCTGTACCAGGACTACGCCTTGAACGGCTCGATCGGCGTCAGGCAGGACACCGCGTTGGCGGACCTCACCTGGCTGCGCTCGCTGACGGAAAGGCTGAGCTTCAGCCTCGATGCGAACTACTCGCGGGTCCGTTACGGTGAATCCAACGGAGTGGCTACCTTGACCGATTACAAGTACACGAGCGCTTCACCGCAATTGTCGTGGAAGGCCGGCGAAGCCACCACGCTGACATTGCTGGGCGGCTACAGCGTGTACGATTCGCTGGACGGGACGACGCAAAGCGACGATGCGAACCTCGAGGCCGGCTTCGTGCGGCAGCTCGGCGAATTGTGGACCCTCACCGTCGACGTGGGTTCGTCGCGCGAATCCAATCAAATCAAGGAATACTTCGGCCCATTTTATCTGGGCACCTTCAAAGCGACTGAAAACGGCGCCGTGTTCTCGGGAAACCTGTCGCGCCAGGAAGCGCTCACCAACACGACCTTGACGGCATCGAGGAAACTCACGCCGTCCGGATTTTCCTTTCTTTCGCGCCGCGATCTGTACGAACTGCTCGAGAGCTATGCCTATTCGGCACGCTGGACGCTGCAGGGCTACGTCCGGTTGCGCAAGCAGCAGGACCCGCAATTCTTCGCGCCGACCGTCGAGCGCAAATACTTCGATGTCGGAGCGTCGGCAGCGTGGCTGGTGACGGAGCACTGGGCCGTGACGTTCAGCGCCTCCCATGTGGCGGAGAAGTACAGCCCGCCGAGCTTCAGCGTGGCCGAAAGCCAGATCTCAGTGGAACTGGCGCGCCATTTCAACCGCATCGTGTGGCATTGAACCGGCCATGAACGCGCCCGGAACGAATGCGGGGGTCGATCTCCGGGAGCGGTGGCTCGCGTACTGGCGCAGGCGGCGAACCTTCATCCTGGCGACGGCGATCTCGAGCGTCAGCGCCATTTTGCTCGCCCTGCTGTTGCCGGCCACCTATCGGTCGACGGCGACCATCCTGATCGAGCAGCAGGAAATTCCCCAGGAATTGGTGCGCTCGGTCATCACCTCGTTCGCCGATCAGCGGGTGCAGGTCATCAGCCAGCGCGTGATGACCACCCAGAACCTGCTCGCGCTCATCGAGCGCTACAATTTATATCCCGATATACGCGAGCGCGAGCCGCGCGAAGTGCTGCTGCAAAGGATGCGCGACGACATCGGCATGAAAATGATCAGTGCCGACGTCATCGATCCGCGCAGCGGCCGGCCGACACAGGCCACGATCGCCTTTTCCGTGGCGTATCAAAACCGCTCCCCCGATCTGGCCCTCAAGGTGGCCAACGAACTGACGTCGCTCTACTTGAACGAGAATCTCACGTCGAGAACGCAGTTGTCGCAGCAAACGGCGAGTTTCTTCAGCGAGGAATCAAAACGGCAGGCGGCGCATATCGCGGAGCTCGACAAGAATCTTGCGGAATTCAAGCAGAAGCATCGCGTGGATCTGCCGGAACTCGCGCAGCTGAACCTGCAGACGTTGGAGCGCACCGAGCTCGAGGTCAAGGATGCCGAGAGCAAGGTGGACTCGCTGGATTCGGAGCGCGTATTGCTGCAGGCGCAGCTCGCGCAGATCAATCCGACTGCGCAGGTGTTTTCCGATACCGGCCAGCGGGTGATGGGCCCGGAAGAACGGCTCAAGTCCCTGAAGACCCAGTTGGCCAGTTACAAGGCGAGGTACGCCCCCGGGCATCCGGACATCGTGTCCACGCAGCGTGAAGTCGACGGTCTGGAAAAAGAGGTGAAATCCGAAGACGACACCGGTGAGCGGGTACGTCAACTGGAGGAGGCCAAGGCGCAATTGGCGCGGGCGCGGGAGAAGTACTCCGCGGAATTTCCCGACGTGGTCATTCTGCAGCGCACCGTCGATGGCATGCAGGCTGAGGTCGATGCCGCGGCTGCGGCCGGCAGCAAGAGCCAGCCGGCGACACATGCGGACAATCCTGTCTACATCCAGGTCAAGGGTCAGCTCGATTCACTGGGGGTCGAGCGCGACAGTGCGGCGGCGCGGCTGCGGGAGCTGCGCGCCAAGTACGAGGATTATGAAAGACGTCTGGCGCAGTCTCCGGAGGTCGAGAAGGAATACCGTGAATTGGCGCGCGAACTCGACAGCGCGCAACTGCAATACCAGCAGATGCTCGCCAAACTGACCGATACCCAGGTGTCGGAGAACCTCGAGACGCAGCGCAAGGGGGAAAAGTTCACCCTGATCGAGCCGCCGCAAGTGCCGGAAAAGCCGGTGAGTCCCAATCGACTGCTGATCATCGTCGCGGGTCTCGCGTTGAGCCTGGCCATCGGGGTCGGGGCGGCCGCGGCGCACGAGTCCTTCGACGCCTCGGTACGCGGCCCGACCGATATTCGCGCATTGCTGCAAATACCGGCGCTGGCCAGCATCCCCGTCATCGTCACGACCGAGGATCGGATTCGGCGACGGACGGTGGCGCGCTATTCCTGGGTCGGCGGGATTGCCTGCATCGCGCTGGCTTGTGCCACGGTGCACTTTCTCGTGAAACCGCTCGATGTCGTGTGGGCGATTCTCATGCGCCGGCTCGGGGTATAGAGGATGGATCGAATCCGCAAGGCCTTGGATCTCGCCCGCCTCGAGCGCGCGCGACCCGGCGGGCCTGCCCGGGCGGATGCCGCGGCCGACGCCCGGCCTGCGGAATTCGCGGCGCGGGCGGCGCCGATGTCGATCGTCTATTCCCGGACGCGGGTCTTTACCGCCGAACCCGAGGTTCTCGAGCGCAATCGAATCGTCAATCCCGACTCCGATGCGGCGGTGGTCGCGGCGTACCGGATGCTGCGAACGCAGGTTCTGCAGCGGATGGAGGCCAATTCATGGCGCTCGCTCGCCGTGTTCAGCCCCGGCAGCAGGGATGGGAAGACCACGACGGCGATCAATCTGGCCATCAGTCTCGCCGGCGGCCGGCTCAATACGGTGTTGCTGGTGGATTTCGACTTCAAACGACCCATGGTCGCCAGCCGGTTTGGACTGGTGCCCGAAGCCGGCGTGGATGACGTCTTGCTGGGCCGCGCCAGGGTCGAGGACTGTCTGTATCACCCTCGGGGCTACGACCGTCTGGTCGTGCTGCCGGCATGCGCTGCGCTCGACAATTCCTCGGAGATCCTGGCGGCCCCACGCAGCCGGGATCTGGTCGCCGAATTGCGCCGGCGCTATCCCGAGCGCATCGTCGTGTTCGACCTGCCTCCGGTGCTCAATGCCGACGATGCGCTGTCGTTCGCTCCGCTGATCGAGTGCGGCTTGGTGGTCGCCGCGGAAGGCAGGACGCGCCGCAACGACCTGCTGCGAACCATCGAGCTGTTGATCAAGACACCTTTGGTAGGCACTGTTTTGAACCGCGCCGCCGACGTCCCGGCGGGGTACTGAGCGGATCATGTACGAGCGCCACTTCGGTTTCAAAGCAAGACCTTTCGCCCTGACGCCTGATCCGGAATTCCTGTACCTGTCCCGGCAGCACGCGACGGCCGCGACGATGCTCGACTATGGATTGGAATCTCAGGCCGCCTTTTCATTGCTGACCGGTGAAATCGGCTCCGGCAAGACCATGCTGGTGCGCCACCTGCTGCGCGGCCTCGGCGACCAGGTCGCCGTGGGGCTCATCAGCAACACCCACAGCCGCTTTCAGTCGATTCACGGCTGGGCGATGTACGCGCTCGGCATCGCACCGCCGGATGATTCCGATATTTCTGCCTATGAAGCCCTGATCAATTCGTTCGTACGCGAATACGGGCAAGGGCGGCGCACGCTGTTGATCTTCGACGAGGCGCAGAATTTGTCGGTGGAGGTGTTGGAGGAGCTGCGGCTGCTGTCGAACGTGAACTCGGAAAAGGACGTCATCCTGCAGATACTGCTGGTCGGTCAGCCCGAGTTGCGCAGCAAGCTCGCGCGGCCGGAACTGCTGCAATTCGCACAGCGCATCTCCGTCGATTTCCACCTGCGACCGCTCGATCGGATCGAAACGCACGCCTATGTCCGGCATCGGGTCCGGGTCGGAGGCGGCCATGGGGCGCTATTCTCGCCCGAGGCCACGGAATTCATCTACGCGCGCAGCAGCGGCGTGCCGCGCTTGATCAATCACCTGTGCGATCTGGCCCTGGTCTACGCGTTTGCGGAGGGTCGAACGACGGTCGACGTGGATCTCATCGCGGAGGCCGTCAGCGACCGCGACGCGGGTTTGTCGGCACTGGTGGCCGCGGCCGGTGAGGCGGTGCCGCTCGGTGTGTCGGGCAGCGGCATTCAGCAATCCGCCCGCCAGTCCTGAGCGACGCAACCCTTGCGCACTGCCAAACGTGTCACATGGAAGCAATACCCCGGCCTTAACATTGTCCGATGCAGACTGCATCGGCTGCCGAACTTGGCGTCAGGCCCCACGTCGCCGACCTCGACGCGGAGTACTACGCCAGAAACGGCTACGTCGTGCTGCGGGGACTGGTGCCCCGGGTGCAGATTGCCGATCTGCTGGCGCTGTACGCCAAGGACATCGTCCCCTCCCGCCATCCTTTCTTCCGGCAGAGCAGCAACGCGTACCAGGCGAACCAGCTGTCGGCATGCGGGTATGTGCGCCAGTCGTTCCTGGACATCCACGACTACAGCCGATTTCCAGAGTTCAGCCGGGCGGCGCGCGACATCTTCTGCGCTCCCGCGCTGATGGCGGCGCTCTCGCGCGTGTCGAGGTTTGCCGAATTTGGGCTGGTGCAAACCATGCTGTTCGACATGAACACCCAAACTCCGGCCCATCAAGACTGGTACTACCTCGATACGGTACCCAACGGAAACCTGATTGCCGCCTGGATCGCCCTCGAAGACATCGACGAGCGCGCCGGGCGTTTCTATGTCGTGCCGGGTTCCCAGCAGCACGACTTCGGGGCCAGGACTCCCGGCCGCACTCACGCCGCATGGCTTGCCGTGATTCGCGCGTACGTCGAGGCCCACAAGAACTGCATTGCATCGCCGGCGCTGCGCACCGGAGATGTGTTGTTGTGGAACTCGAGGACGGTGCATGGTTCCTCAATCACGCTGAACGCGGCCTATTCGCGCAAGTCCCTCACGGCGCACTACCTGCCGGGCGGCTTCGAATTCGGAAATTTGTTCTCCGTGAAGACGGGCCTCCCCTACAAGGACCACGAGGGCATCCGCTACTACCGCAATCAACCCGACTTCTCGCAGTGGAATCGCGTCAAGTTTGCGGTCAAGACCCGTGCATACAATCATCCGAAACTGCGCGAGACGCTGCGCACGGTGCGCAACAAAATCACGCGGCGGCGGCCCGCGGACTGACGCCGCGCGTCGAGGCAACTCTCAGACGAACTGTCTGGAGATGCCGGCACCTCATGACCAACGTCGCGTTCGTAACCAACGTCGTTCCGATCTATCGATATCCGATTTTCGAGCAACTCTGCCGCGCCGGCGAATTCTGCCTGCGGATTCTCGTCACGGTGCCGCTGAAGGTATCCTGCCCGGAAGCCGTCGCACGATTGCCGATCAAGTACTCCACCAGCTTGAATCTACTGCGTACCACGCGCCATGCATCCTCGGGAGCGACGCAGCGAGAACCTTTTGCGGTCCCTCTGGCATTGGTCAAGGATTTGATCCGGTGCCGCCCCGACGTCATCGTGGCGGGCGATCTGGGGCTGCGGTCACTGGTGTGTTGGTGCGTGGCACGGCTGCTGCGCGCCCGATTTGTGATTTCTTCCGAGGAGATCCGTTCGAGTGCGATGGGGCGGGCGAGATTGCAGCATTGGTTGCGTCGATTTCTGCTGCGGCGCGCCGACGCGTTTCTGGCCTGGGGCGTTCCCGCCAAGCTCTATCTCACGAGCATGAGCGTCGGGCAAGGCCGCATATTCACCTGCGCTCAGGCGATCGACAATGAGTTCTGGTTTCGGCAGGCGCGGGCTCTCGATGCCAGGTCGGAAAAGCTCGCCCTGGGCCTCAGCGGCACGGTGTTCCTGCTGGTGGGCCGCGCGTTGCCGCGCAAGGGGTTCCATAATTTTCTGACCGCCTGGGGCAGGCTGCCGCCGGATCTGCATCCGCGGATTTCCGCAGTCCTGGTCGGGGATGGGCATTATTTGCCGCACCTGAAGCAGTACGCGGAGCGCCATGCCTTGCGCAATGTCCACTTTGCGGGCGCGAGGTCCGGCGCGGAGCTGGCCCGGTTCTATGCAGCGGCGGATATTTTCGTATTTCCGTCGCTGGAAGACGTGTGGGGACTGGTGGTCAACGAGGCGATGTGTTTCGGTCTGCCGATTCTCGCCAGCCGATATGCGGGCGCGTCGCAATCGCTGCTGGCCGACTCCAGGGTCGGCAGAATATTCGATCCGGCCGACATCGATGAATTTGCGGCGCGGCTGTGCAGTTGGGCGCTTGCGCCGCCCGCGCGCGCGCCCGACACCTGCCGCGAAGTTCTCAAGGACGTGACCTTCATGGCGTCCAGCGCGGCGATCCGGCGCATGGTCGCCCGGGTCACGGGGGAGGCTCTCGATGACGCCGAGCCGTGAGCCGGTGATCGTGGTGGCGACGATCATGAGCGAAGAGGGGACCGCCGGCGTGCAGACGCACTTCAATGCCCTGCGCCGTCATCTCGAAGCCCGGCATCGGCCCTCGATGCTGGTTACGCCCTTCGATGCGCCCAAGGCCTTGGTCTATCCGCTGTTCGCGGTGCGCAAGCTCGTCGATCCGTGGTCGGGCCGCGCCAGTGTGTGGTGGTACCGGCATTGGCACGAGTTCTTCCTCCGCATGGCCTTGCGTCGCAGGCTGCCCGAGACCGCGAATTGCATCGTTTATGCTCAGTGCCCGCTGTCCGTTCAGGCCGCATTGGCGGCGCGGCGCCATCCGCACCAGAAAATCGTCATGGTGGTTCATTTCAACGGCTCGCAGGCGGACGAGTGGTGCGACATGGGAAAAATGCGCCGCGACGGCGCGCCGGCGCGACGCATCCGTGCCCTGGAGGCAAGGATTTTGCCGTCGTTGGACGGCATCGTGTACGTCTCGCGCTACATGAAGCGGGAATTGGAAAGCAGAATTCCCCCATTGAAATGCGTGCCGAACGCGGTGATTCCAAATTTCTGCCGGCCGCCGGCCGAGACCGCCGAAGTCCTCGAACCGGTGGACATCATCACCGTCGGTACCCTAGAGCCCCGAAAAAACCAGCAGTTCCTGCTGCAAGTGCTGGCCTACGCGATGCGCCGCGGCAAACGCTATACGCTGTCCGTTCTCGGCGACGGAAAGGACCGCCGGAAGCTCGAGCGGCTGGCGCACGATTTGGGAATACGCGCCCAGGTCAGATTTCATGGCCATCGTCCGCACGCCATCCAGTGGATGAAGTCCGCAAGGCTGTATGCACACGCGGCGACCCTGGAGAATCTGCCGCTGGCATTGATCGAGGCAATGGCGTGCGGCCTGCCGATACTGGCGCCCGCGGTCGGGGGCATACCCGATCTGTTCGAGAACGGGGAGGCGGGGTATTTCTGGCCATTGGACGATGTGCCGCAGGCCGGCGATTTATTGATCCGGTTGCTGGAAAACGCGGATGATCTGGCACGCGCCGCCCGGTTCGCCAAGGCGCGGTTCGACGAACGCTATGAATCCGGGAGAGTAGCTGACCGGCTGTATGCATTCATCGTGCGCTGCGCCGGCGAACGCAAGCCGTCCGCCCTGTCGCATGCCGAAACCGCGTGAGCATGCAGCCGGACCGTCTTTTCATCGTGCGCTGCGCCGGCGAACGCAAGCCGTCCGCCCTGTCGCATGCCGAAACCGCGTGAGCATGCAATGTCGGAACACGACGCCTACCTGAAGAAGGTTGCGGCTTCCTCGCTATTCAATTCGGCGGCGAGCGCCCTGGCGACGGCGGTGTTCCTGCCCTTCGTCATCCAGAGGATCGGACTGCAGGCCTACGGGCTGTGGGCGATCTTGAACATATTCATCGGCATCGCCGCGGCGCTCGACTTCGGGATCTGGAAATCGCTGGTATTTCTGCTACCGCGCCTGCAGCACTCACCCAGTCAGTTGCTGTCGTCTTGCGTCGCCCTGTGCACCATGACGGGGTTGAGCTTTTGCGCCGTGTGCGGCGCTCTATTGCTCGCGGGTGTGCCGATGTTCGGCAGGCTCCTGGGTCCGGGCAATCTGGTCTGGTGGCTGGGCGGGGCCGGCTGCGTCATCACGGTCGCGAGCCTGCTCACCAATTTGGCACGCGGCATGCTCGAAGCGTCCTTCCGCGGTCACTGGGTGAATATCGGATACGGTTTGTTGACCGTGGTGCAGTATGGCGTTGCCGCCTTGATCGCGCAGCAGACGCGTGACACGCGAGCGCTGATCCTGGGATCCATGATGGTCTCCGTCGTCAGCCTCTGCGCCCACTATGCCTGTCTGCTCGGACAATCCCTGCGCTGGCAGCGGCCGCAGCGGTCAGCCGTCGTGTCGATCCTGCGCTATGGCGGCGCATCGTTCTTCTCGGACGCCCCCGTCATCCTGCTCGGCCCGTTGATCTCGTATCTGTTCGTGCTGGTGGCACACAACAGCGCAGAGTACGGTGTTTTCGATATCGCGCTGCGAGTTGCCACGCTGGCCGCAACGACGCTGGCCTTGCTGTCGACGCCGTTTTTCACCATCGTCTCGTCGGTCGACCCGGGCGCACGGGCCGACGTGCGGAGAATGATTTCGCGCCATCTACGCGTCACGCTGGCGCTCGCCGTGCTCGGCTGGGCCTGTTTTCTGCTGGTCGGGAAACCGCTGCTGTCGGTGTTCTTCAAGGAAGGATACAACGACATATACCGTGCAAGCTGGATAATGATGCTGGGCACCGTGGCGGTCGCGGCGCTGGAGCCGGTGACCCGGATGTTGATGGGTATCGGCCGGTTGGGACAGCTGTCGCTGATCAGATTTTCCATGTTGGGCTCGGCGCTGCTGTGCCTGGCATTGCTGACCCACGTCGATCCGCTGGATAGGTTCGCGCTATCGTGTGCGGCGGGCTTTGGCGTCTCCGCGCTCGGCCTCTGGGTCGTCAATAGGACCGAACGCTGGGGTTATTCCGAAACATGACATGGACTCGCGGGCAGCGATGCCGCGCGCCGCGGCCGGCCTGCGCCGCTCGCCTGACGATCACCGCCTCCGCCGCGGCCGTTACGCCTTGGAAAACTTCGCCCAAAGGCTGCCTCCGAGATCCGCTCCCGAGCCCACCGCCTTGCGCCACACACCGAGCCGCCGCGGCGCCGACAGAAGGGCCACGAGCCTCCGGGTCCATGTACCGCCTCTCGCGCGGGACCAATTTGACAGGGTGCCACGCTGCTGAGATCGACGCAGATAGGCGTAGGCAATATCCTCTTTGATGAACTCGGCAAGCGAGAATGGTTCGATCTCATGCTGGTCGAGTCGAAGACCGTGGCGCGATCCGATGAGCCGTAGTGCGTCGGCGGACCACCGACCGATGTGATTCGGCGGACAGTCGAGCAGGCTGCCGTTGTCCTCGTTGAATTGCAGGCGCCTTGCATTCGGCACGGCAACGAACAGCTGCCCGTCCTTCGGCAGCAGTTGCCCAAGGCGCGCAAACAGATCGTCGACATGGTCCATGTGCTCCAATACCTGGAACAGGAACACCCCGTCGAATTCTCCGATGATTCCGGCATCGCGCACGTCTTGCTGACGTACTGCATAGTTCTTGCTGCGTAGCACGCGAACGGCCTGATCGCTGTATTCCAGGGCGGTGATTCCGGCTCGCGGCACAAATTGGTCGGCGATCTTGTCCAGAAACAGCCCGAAGCCCGAACCGGCCTCCAACACTCGCCGCGCGCGGAAACCGCTCGAGCGAAGCTCCTCGACCGTGCGCCGGTATTCCCATTTTTCGTCCGGGTAGGTCGAGCGATGGTACGCCAGATTGTAGAATTCCCTATCGCCGGCGACGTAGGGGTCGGAAAACACGAAGCTGCAAGCGTTGCATCGCCGAACGGTGCAGAGCGGGCCGCCCCATAGCTCGCGGATGTGCGATTCGAGCTTGCAGTAGCGTTCTGGATCGTGTTCACGGAGCACGAAATGTTGTGCGGCGTCCTGCGCGGACAGTTCGTAATACTTGTTCAGGCTCCGGGAATAACAGACAGGGCAATTCACCAGAAAACACTCCGGACGCGATCATTGGGTTTCGCCGTGGCCTCGTCCGACAATGCGGCAGCCAGTCGCATGACATCGACCCGGATATCTGCAGCCTATGGCGACGATCGAGCGCTCCGCTGGGCCGATCACGGAATTCGCTCGGTCCGGAACGTTAGCGTTCGAACCTTGCGTTCTGATGACACGCCGTAGCAAGTGTAACAATCCATTTGTATGGTTTGCGGCCGGGCAGAGTGCATCTTCGGAGTGCCTGTAACAGGAGTCGGCCTGCCGTGCGCCCAAGATACGTCGTGTTCCCTCTCCTGCTCGCAAGCGGCGTAGCTGCGGGCCCGAGTTTAGCCTCACGAGCGGGCTTGCAGGCGGCAACGCTGACGCAAACAGTCGTGCTCGGCGACGGAACCACCGCCCCGGAGACTCCGGATCCTCGATTCGGCAAGATCATTCACCTGTCGGACTCTCCAGGAGTCCGCATGCATCTGGAATCGAATCTGGCAATGGACGGCGGCACCATTTCGTTCTGGATCAGGCCGGCCTGGGAGACGAACTCCACCGTGTCCCACACGCTGATGTCGGGGCGCTGGCGGGACCCTCGGCAGAGTTATTTCTCCATATCCGAGGGCTGGTGGGAACCGGGCGGAAGTGGACGTTTGTATTTCGTCGCGAGCAACGAGGATCTCGTTCATTGCTCGTCGGAGATGCGCCTGCCGACGCAGACGTGGTCGCTCGTGACCGTCACATGGGCGAGCGGCAGGCCGGGGTTCTGCAAGCTGTATGTCGACGACGAACTGCGGGCGGCCGCCGAGCGTCCCTGGGCGGGCGGCAAGGTCCTGGAGACGATCGAGCTGGGGAGCGATGCGGCGGCGACCAACAGCCGCGGCCGCACCGCGCGCGGAGACATCGCCGGACTCAAGATTCTGGCCTACCCAGTGACCCAGCGAGACGTGATGGCGCGCTACACAGCTGAAGAGACTCCCGCGGCGCTTTACGATAAGAAGTGGGCATGGCTGGATTCGGGAATCGGCGGGGGCTTGGCGGCGGGCGCTCCTTCAGCCCTTCCGGCTGCAGCGTTCAAGCGGGCGATCTTTGACGAGGACATGGCATGGGCTGTCTCGCCCGGGGCGATCGACGAGCGCTTGCGACGCCTGGCGGATGCGGGATTCAACATCTACGTACCGTGCGTCTGGCATGGCCGGGGCACGTTGTTCCCGAGCCGCGCGGCGCCGCCGGATCGTCGCTTCGAGAGTCGCTTCGCGGCCGGCTGGGATCCGCTGTCGTACCTGGTCAAACAGGCGCACGCTCGCAAGATCGCCGTATACCCCTGGCTCACGGTCGTGCGCCGCGAAGATGATGCCCATCCGGAGTGGGCCGATCCTGGCACTCCGCCCGTGGCCTACGATGTACATCAGGCGGGATTCCGCGAGTTTGCCGAACGGCTGATGCTGGACATCGTCACCCGCTACGAGGTCGACGGCATCAATCTCGATTACATAAGGGCCATGGGAGTCTGCGTCTCGCCATCCTGCCAGCGCAGCTATCGAAGCGAGACGGGCTCGGAGTTGCTCGCGGACTTTTCGGGCGGTGCACCGAACGCTCAAGCGAGGCGTCGGATTCAAGGCTGGCAGGATGCCGCGGTCGGTACCATCGTGCGAGATTTTTCTGCACGAGCCCACGCACTCAAGCCGCGTTTGGTGATCAGCATCGATGGCTACGCCGTGAGGTCGAACGAAGAACGTCCGCTCGAGGGCCGGGACGAAGTATCGTGGGCCAACCATGATTGGATCGACGTCATCTTCCAGATGGACTACAGGCCGGAGCCCGATACCGGCGCCTATCGGGCTGCCCGCGCTGAACTGGCCGACGCTTCGAAGCTATGGCACTTGGTGGGCAATTACGATGTGATCGACGGCAGCCCCGCGCCGCGCAGCGGAGAATGGCTGTCGAAAGTCGTGGATTTCGAGCGCATCGGCGAGGCGTCGCACGGAGTGGGGGTGTATCTGTATGGTCTCCTGAGCGATGCGCAAATTGAAGCGCTTCGAGCGATGACCGCGGCCCGCTCCACAGCGAACGAGGGTCGGCCTCGGCAGGACGCCGATCAGTCGGACAGGCTCGTGGATCGATAGCCCCCGCGTGGCTTTAGCGGAGTTCGCCATGGCTTCAGTACTGGTCATATTCGTGGTGTGCCTGATCGGCAAGGATCTTGCGTTTGCGCCCTTCCCCTACGCGCTGAGGGGCGCGGCCCAGGCGCTGTGCTTCGCGGCGGGATCGCTGCAACTGCTGCCGATGCTGTCGGTGGTGCGCTTCAGCCGATACTGGCCGACGCTCGGCTACCTGCTGGTCTTGCTGGCGACCACGCCATTTGCCAAATTCCCGCTGTTCGTCCTGCTACAGGTCTTGTCGCTGGCATCCGCCGTGATATTTGCGATCGCTTACTTCGAGAGTTCACGGGCGTCACGCCAGGAAGGTTTGAGGAAGCTCGTGCTCTGCGTCGTCACGATGTACGGCATCGTGGCTTACGGCAGCCTGCTGCTCGCGCGAGCCGCGCCCAACCTCGCCTACGAGACGCTGTTTGCCGGGGACATGGCCGGGAACGAGTTGCGATTTCGCGGTATGTTTTCCAGCCCCGGCGGTATGGGCGCCGCGGCGGGACTTTTGGTCGGACTCGCCGCAATCGGCGTCAAGCGACTGCCGCTGAAGCTGTTGCTGTCGATTCCGGGGGTGCTCTGCCTGTTGCTGACCCAGTCGCGATCTTTTTGGATCGCCGCATTCGTCGCCGGCGTTTGCACAGCCTGGATCTACTACCCAAGGCTGCGCAAGTGGCTGATCGCGTGCATTGGTGTTCTGATGCTCGGCGGGGCGGTGGCGGTGGCTCTCAATTTGAGCGTCGACACTTCCCGCGTGAATACCTTCGCCAGGCTCGACAGCGTGGCCAACCTGACCGGCCGCACGGAATTGTGGCAGGCGGCGTACCGAGGCTTCAGGGACAGGCCATGGTTCGGCTACGGGTTCACGATGGGCGGGTTGGGGCTCGCAGACGACACCGCGGTCCCGAGCGATGCCGATCCCACCCAGTATTCGCGACAAACGCTGCACAATGGCTACATTCAAAGCGTGATGGATGCCGGGGTGATCGGTTTCTTCTTCTACCTCATGACGTTGCTCATGGCGATCGGGCGGATCGTGAGGTTCGACTCGGAAAGGCGGTTTCCCGAGGCATTGTACGTGCTGTTGTTCTTGTCGATCGCAAATCTCGGTGAGAGTGTCGTGTACTCGGGGTCGGTGTTTCAGAGCCTGAGCTTCTGGGTATTCGCGATATTCGCTCTCGGTCTGTCGCGCGAGCGCAGCTTAGAGGACGCCGTCGACGTCGCCGTGCCCGCGGGAAGAGCGGCGGCTCTCTCGGTGGCGCCCAACTTGATGCGCTAGCTCGAGCACAAAGTAATTCTGGCGGGAATTTGTCCGACCGAATTTGAAGATCGCGCAAGCCCGCGGGGCCGGCCTCTCCTAGCGTCGAAGCCCCCATGAACGGCTGAACCTCAGCCGTACCGCCTTGGACACGGAATATGGCAGCGCCTTGATGAGGGGCGGCAGACGCTGACGACGTGGGTCGTGCGCCTCCAGCCAGCGTCGGGGGTGGACGCGCGACAGCGCCCCCGAGGCGGGAGCCAGGGATGCCAGCGACGGAAATGCACCGATCTTGCCGCGATCCACGAAGATGAAGGAATTTTGCGCGTAGTAGTAGGCGACCGCGGAATCGCACCAGACCAGCGGGCGGATGCAGTCATAGGCGAGGTAATTTCGCGCGGCGAACCGATCGACCCAATACTCCGGCCACTGTTCATTGACGTGACCGTCGCCGCCCTGATGCGGGATGGCCGCCGAGAACAACACCACCGGTGCCAGGGCGCAGAGCGAGTCGATGAAGGTCTGTGCGTGCCTTGCAGCGATGTGTTCCGCGACTTCCAAGGATACCGCCAGGTCAAAGGTGCGTTCCAATCGCAGCGGATGCGTCAGATCGTGGCTGCGAAACAGGGCGGGATCGATCAGCAGTTGCGCCTGGTCGACATAGGCACCGTCCACCCCGACGGTGGTGTCGATGCCGAGCTCCCGACACACCGACAGCCAGGTGCCCACGCCGCAGCCGACGTCGACCACGCTCCTAGGCGCGAACATCCGCAGCACATGGGGCAGAACGATTCGCGCGGAGTCGCGCGATTCGTCGATGTAGGTGTCATAGAATCGCGCGGTATATGGATTGGCGGCCATGGGCGCTCTTGCGTCGGTGTGTCGGCCATTGTCATCCCGCCGTGTTGCCGTCTGATGACCGGGCCCGCCCATCCCAGCCTGGATTTGCGGAGTCCCTTCCGACAGCCTCGCGATAGATGCTCATGAGCTGCTCGTAGTTCCGATCTTCAGTGAGATGCGCCTCAAAGTAGGCGCGCGAGGCATGGCGCATACGCCGCAAGCCGCCGCCGTCGGCCAACAGATGCTGCACCGCCAGCGCCAGCGCCGGCGCATCACCCGGAGTGAAATGCCTGCCCGTGACTCCGTTCTGCACGAGTTCGGCCAAGCTGCCGATCCGCGACGCGACCACCGGTGTGCCACAGGCGAACGACTCGGCCACGACCATCGGGAATCCTTCGTACCACGTCGAGGGAACCACCATCAATTCCGCTCTCGAGACCGCCTCGAGTACCGCCGACCGTTCCAATCGGCCCGTGAACTCCACGTTCAATCCGTCGCGGCGCGCGATGGCTTCGAGCCGAGGACGCAGCGCGCCGTCGCCGACGATCTTCAGCCGGACCCCGGGCAAGAGACGCCATGCCTGCAGCAACGTGTCCGCTCCCTTGCCCTCCAACAGGCGGCCGACAAAGATCGCGTAGCCGCCGCCACCACCGCCCGCCGCGGGCGGATCGGGCAGAAAATTCGGCTTCACGCTGAGCTTGCGCTCCAGAATCCCGCCCTTGAGCATTTTTGCGCGCGCGAATTGCGTCAGCGCGACATACCGGTCGATCCCGCCGGTGTACGTGCCGATGGTCCGATGCAGCTGCAGCATTGCCGCCAAGGTGGCCGTGGCCGCGATGGAGTTCCGATAGCAACGGTGGCGCACGGCTTGCAGCAGGCTCCTGTCCACACAGTCCTCGCAGGGCCTGCCCTCCCTCAAGAACAGCGCCCCGGGACAAAAAAAGCGGAAGTTATGCAGCGTTTGCACCACCGGAACGGCCGCCGCCCGGCACACACCGTAGATGCTCGGCGAGAGCACGGAAAACGTATTGTGCACGTGAACCACATCCGGCCGGATCCTGTCGAGCAGCGAGCGCAGGTCGGATCTCGAGCGGCGCGACCAAATCGTGTTCGCCGCCGCGGCCGCTCTTGCGAGCGGTGTCGAGTCGTCGATGTCATCGTTGCAGCGGTCGAATGTCGTCACCTCGACGCCGCGCTTCTCGAGCATGCGCTGCTCGTTTCGCACCGCAATGTCTTCGCCGCTCGGAGCGGACGTGCGATACCTGTTATGCACCAGAAGCACTTTCATATTCTTCGCCGCCGTCCCGAGCGTGGTCGCGCCCCGTGCCGGAATTCAAGCTATATAATGCGGCCGCGATTTTTGATCGCCCGGCGCTCCTCGAGGCGTAACGCTGAGTGTGTACAAGAAAGTGATTGCAGATTCATTGCACAGGCGAAACGAGCCAGCGGGCGTCGACTGATGACAGATTCATTGCACGGGCGAAACAAGCGTGCGGGCGTCGACTGATGACACAATCAATGCAGCAAGCAAAACGGGCGGGCGCCGGGAAAGTGGTCACAGATTCATTGCACCAGGCCAAGCGAGCTGCGGATGCGAGGCTGCTCGGGGTCCGACTCGATACCGGTTCACTGCCTGAATTGGTGGCGGCGGCGGAGCGGGCAATTGCGGCCCGCGGGAGTCCGTTCATATTCGCGTGCGCCAACCCGCATTCATTGGTCACGGCACGAACCGACGGCGAATTTCAGCGCGCGCTCGAGCGCGCCGATGCGGTCGTCGCCGATGGAGTCGGATGCCGCTGGGGTGCCGCGCTGTCCGGAGTGTCCATAGGACCGCGCATCACCGGCACCGATTTTTTCGTGTCCACCATGAAGTCCTTGAATGCGAGCGCCGGCAGGGCGTTTTTCTTCGGCGCCGGCGAGGCGGCGCTGGCGAAACTCAACGCGCGTGTGCTGGTCAGTTTTCCGCGGGTGACGACCGGATCGCTGTCGCCGCCGTTTCGTCCATGGTCCGAGGAGGAGAATCGGGGCATGATCGACAGCATCCGCGATTTTCGTCCGGATGTGCTGTGGGTGGGCATGACCGCGCCCAAGCAGGAGAAGTGGGTGGCGGCCAACGCGGAGCAGCTCGCGGTACCCGTGATCGCGTCGATCGGCGCGGTGTTCGATTATTACGCCCTGGTGACGCCGCGGGCTCCGCAGTGGATTTGCGACCTGGGCTTCGAGTGGCTGTATCGATTGCCGCGCGAGCCGCGACGGCTGTGGCGCCGGACATTCGTGTCTGCGCCCGCGTTTCTGTGGTACGCGATGTTGCAGCGGCTGCATCGGTAGAGCCGCTGGATTTTTTTCAGGCGACACGCCGCCGTTGTCACCGACATGCAACAAAATGCTGATGTCCTAGCGGCCTGCCGGACTTCGGTTCCGTCGGCCGCGGCGGGCCTCGCGACTGCGTCCCTGAGTCCGACAATCTGCCGGCGGGTCCACAAAGCCGGGCGTTGCGTCGCGGCGTCGCGGGAGAAAGGGATGTCGGTTGAATCGATCGAGCCTTCAGGACTTGGTGAGCCGGTGTGGCGCCTGCCGTGGTTCACGGTGCTGTTGGCCGGAGCTGTCGCGGCGTTGACATTGTGGCTGTTCTGGGACGGCATCAGCTTCATGTGGTCCGCCTGGGTCGGCACGCCGGAATACAGTCACGCCATACTCGTCCCGCCGGTGGCAGCCTTTCTGATTTGGCAGCAAAAAGATCGCCTGGAGCGGATTGCATTCGTCGGCAGCGGCTGGGGAGTGATGCTGGTGGTGCTCGGCGGCGCCATGCTGGTGCTGGGCCAGCTCGCAACCATTTACACGCTGGTGCAGTACGCGTATCTCGTCACGCTGGCCGGCCTGGTGCTGTCGTTCACCGGGATGCCCGCGTTCCGCCTGCTGGCGGTACCTCTGCTGATCCTGGTGTTCATGATCCCGCTGCCGCAGTTCCTGGCCAACGACCTGTCGCTGAAGTTGCAGCTCGTGTCATCGGAATTCGGCGTCTGGCTGATGCACCTGTGCGGCGTCAGCGTGTACGCCGAGGGCAACGTGATCGACCTGGGCGTTTACAAGCTGCAGGTCGCCGAGGCCTGCAGCGGCCTGAGATATCTGTTCCCGCTGATGACCGTGGGATTTCTGATGGCGTACTTCTATCGAGGCGCCGCCTGGAAACGACTCGTGGTGTTTTTCTCCAGCATTCCGATCACGCTCGTCATGAACTCCGTCCGCGTCGGCACCATCGGCATCATGGTGGAGCACTGGGGCATCGGGATGGCCGAGGGATTTCTGCACGAGTTTCAAGGCTGGGCGGTGTTCATGCTGTGCGCCGGACTGATGATCGGTGAGATCGTCGTGTTGAATGGACTCGGACGCGAAGCCGGCAGCTGGCGGCAATTGTTCGGGGTGGAGTTTCCCGCACCCACGCCGCGCGACGCGGTGCTGCATCGGCGCAGGGTGCCGCCCTCATTCATCGGAGCCGCGGCGGTTTTGCTGACATTCGTGGTCGTTGCCGTGATGCTGCCGCGGCCCGCCGAGATCATTCCGGCACGCGCGAATTTCGCCGCGTTTCCGATGCAGCTGGGCGGATGGAGCGGCAGAGCCCAGGCACTCGAAGGGGTCTATCTGGAAACCTTGAAGCTCGATGATTACCTGCTCGCGGATTATGCCGGCGAGGGTGGGCGGATCAATCTATACATGGCTTATTACAACTCGCAGCGCAAGGGTGAAGCGGTGCACTCGCCGCGGTCGTGCCTGCCCGGCGGCGGATGGGAGCTGAAGGATTTCGCGCAGCGGACGCTGCCGGACGTGCGGATCAACGGTCAGCCCCTGCGTGTCAACCGAACCTCGATCGTGCTCGGCAATCAACGCCAGCTCGTCTACTACTGGTTTCAACAGCGCGGCCGCGTCGTCAGCAACGAATTCGCGGTGAAATGGTATCTGTTCCTGGACGCCCTGATGCGCCACCGCACGGATGGCGCGCTGGTGAGAATCATCCTCCCCGTCGTGCCGGGAGCCGACGAGAGGGAGGCGGACCGCAGCCTCACGGACTTCGCGTCGCGCATCGCGACCGAGCTTCCGCGCTACGTTCCCAACTGACCATACGCGCCATGCAGTATGTGATGCCCTTCATCGTCGCCATGGTCGTCACCATGGCCTGGCTGCCGCTGCTCGCGAGGCTGGCCGCGAAATGGCGCATCGTGGATCATCCCGGCGCGCGCAAGGTTCACCTGGCGCCGATTCCCCGCATCGGCGGCCTGGCAATGGCGATCGGCGTCTTCATCGCGGCGCTGCTGGCCATCGATCTGCAGCCGCAAGACAGATGGTTCCTGGCGGGGGCCGCGGTGCTGGTCGCGTTCGGCGTCCTGGACGACCGCTTCAATTTGGATTATCGGATCAAACTGGCGGGCCAGATCCTGGCGGTCGGCATCGTCGTGATCAAGGGCGGCGTCCAGGTTCGCGCCATCACGCTCGACGACCGCGTCATGATGCCGGAGTGGATTGCGCTGCCGCTGTCCGGCTTCTTCCTGGTCGGGGTCACCAACGCCGTCAACCTGGCCGATGGCTTGGACGGTCTTGCGGGAGGCACCACCTTCCTGTGCCTGTGCGCCGTGGCCTTGCTGTCCAGCGTGGGAGAGCAGGGCGCCAGTACCGCCATCGGTCTGGCATTCGCGGGGGCGGTGCTCGGTTTTCTGCGCTTCAACACCTATCCCGCGAGCGTATTCATGGGGGATGCCGGCAGCCAGTTGCTCGGCTTCACGATCGGTGTGCTCAGTGTGCGCGCAACGCAGAGCCAGGTCAGCCAGGTGAGCGCGGCGATTCCGATCCTGCTGCTCGCGCTGCCGATACTCGACACGCTGAGCGTCATGACGCAGCGGATCGGCGAGGGCCGCTCGCCTTTCAGCGCCGACAAGAATCACATTCACCACAAGCTCCTGGCACTCGGGTTCGGCCACCACGAAGCCGTGATGGTCATCTACGCGGTGCAGGCGGCACTATTCGTACTGGCCTACTTCCTCAGATACGAGTCCGACCTGACCGTCCTCGGCGTGGTCAGCGTGTTCTTCGTCTTGTCCATCTCCGTGATGCAGTTCGCGGCGCGCAGCGGCTGGCGGATACATGGCCCGCGGAGCCCGGTGTCCGGCTTGTCGCGGGTGGTCGCCGTTTTGCAGCAGCCGAAACTGCTGCCGCGGCTGTCGTACTGCACGATCGCGACGGCGCTCGCGGCGTATGCCGTACTGATCGTGCTGGAGACCGTTGCCTTGAGCGGCGATGTGCGGCTGCTGATCATGGCGCTGTTTGCGATGACCATCGGCTGCCTGTTGTTCCTGCGCGCCGCGCCGTTGAACATCGTCGAAAAGGCGGCGCTGTATGTGACGGCCGCGGTCCTGGTGTATCTGGATGCGATCGTTCTTCCGTCCGACCGGGTGTTGTCGGCCCTGAACTGGATCGCCGTCTCGATCGCGGCTCTGGCGACGGCCGTGCGGCTGCGTCTGCAGAACGACAGACGCTTCCAGATCACGCCGCTGGACCTGATCGTGCTGTTCATGGCGCTGGTCGTGCCGAGTTTGCCCGGTACCTTGCATCTGCCCCACGGCGGCGCGCTCGCGATCGCGAAACTGGTGATCTTGTTCTACGCCATAGAGATGCTGGTGAGCCGGCCGGAAGGAGGCGTGGTCTGGGTTCGTATCGCAGCGGTCTCGGTGCTCGCGGGACTCGCACTGCGCACGTTGCTGCCGCTGTGACCCTTGTCACGCGAACGTCATTTGCGCTGCTTATTCTCACCACCCCCCGGGTTGAACGAGATGCGTATGCCGGCGTCGTCAATGAAGTGCCGATTTCTCGTGCCTCTGCTCGCGGCGGTGCTCGTCGCCGGGTGCGGCGGAGCGGAAGCGCGTAGAGCGAGACATCTGGACAAGGGACATGCATTTCTCGCCGCCGGAAACCTAGACAAGGCGCGCGTCGAGTTCCGCAATGCCCTGCAAATCGCGCCCAACGACAGCGAAGCGCGATACCAGAACGGCGTGGTCGACGAGAGACTCGGCAATCCGCGGGAAGCGGCACAGTTCTATCAGGGCGCCATCGATTCCGACGCAGACAGCGTGCAGGCCCGCACAGCGCTCGGCAGATTGTACCTTTTCGCCGGAGCACCGGAGAGCGCACTGCAGACCATCAAGCCCGCGCTCATCAAGCACCCCGACGACGCCGGGCTGTTGACCGTGCGCGCGGCCGCGCGCCTGCAGATGAAGGACAGCGGCGGCGCGCTCGAGGATGCGGAGCGCGCCGTCAAGCTGGCGCCCGGCAGTGAAAACGCGGTGGCCGTTCTTGCGGGAATATACAAGGCGCAGGGCAACCCGGACAGCGCGCGGGCGCTGCTCGAAGACGCCGTCAGGCGGATTCCGGGGACGGTGGATTTGCGTCTGGCGCTGGCGCAGCTCGATTCGAGTCTCGGCCGCGAAGCGGAAGTCGAGGGTTTGCTCATCGAACTGACGCGCTTGAAGCCGTCGGACAAATCGCATCGATTGAGACTGGCCCAGTACTATGCGCGCGTCGATCGCATCGACGAGGCGGAGAGGGTCCTCCGGGAGGCGATCAAGGCGTTGCCGGATGACGATATCAAAGTCGCATTGATCGATTTTCTCGCCGCGCGCCGCGGACGCGATGCCGCTGCCGGGGAATTGAACGCCCTGATCGCGGCGAACCCCAAAGACGACCAACTCAAGTTCGCCCAGGCGCGATTCTTCGAGCAAGGCAAGGAGTACGCAAAGGCCGAAGCGGTCTATCGAGGGGTCATTGCCACAGCCGGATTGGACGCGTCGGGGATCACGGCGCGAAACCGGCTCGCGGCGTTGAAGGTGCAGACCAAGGACGTCGCCGGCGCACGGCAACTGCTGGCCGAGGTGCTCGACAAGAATCCGCGCGACAACGACGCGCTGATCATGCGCGGTAACCTCGAGCTCGCAGCCAAGGATCCGAAATCGGCCATCGCCGACCTGCGCTCCGTGCTGCGCGATCAACCGAATTCCATCGGGGTCATGCGGACGCTGGCACGGGCGCATCTGGCGAACGGGGAACCCGCACTCGCCGAAGAAACCATGCGCCGCGCCGTGGATGCCAATCCCAAGGATGCGGGCGCACAACTCGATCTCGTTCAGTTGTTGGCAGAGCTCGGCAAAACCGCGCAGGCAAAGCCGCTGATCGACGAACTCGTGAAACAGCAACCCCACGACATGGCGGCGCTCGACGCTCAGTTCAAAGTGGGGGTGGCCACCCGGGATGATTCCGAGGCGCGGGCCGCAGCGGATGCGATGGTCGCGATTCAACCGAAGCAGCCGCTCGGCTACTTTTATCAGGGCGCGCTTGCGGAGGACGGCAAGCATTGGGATGAGGCATTGCGCAAGTACTCTACGGCCCTGGACTTGCAGCCGGATTCGACCGAACCGCTGCAAGCCGTGGTGCGCGTGTTGTTGCAGCTCAACCGTGCACCGGAGGCCATCAAGCGCCTGGACGACACCGCTGCGCGCTTTGCGGCGTTGCCGTTTGCGCTCAATTTCAAGGGTGAAGTATTGGCGAAGACAGGCCGCCTGGGCGAAGCACGGCCGGCCTTCAAATCGGCGATCGAGCGCGAGCCCAAGTGGTGGATGCCCTATCGGGGGCTCGCTCTGGCGGAGGCGGCCGATCACGACAGCGATGCGGCGGTAGCCACTTTGCAGGACGGCATCGCCAAAGCCGAGCACCCGGCGGCGCTGGTCGGCGACCTGGCCGGACTGTACGAGCGGTTGGGCAAACCCGACTCCGCGATTCAGGTTTACGAAGCTGCGTTGCGCCGCGACCCGCAGTCCGACATGGCCGCCAACAATCTGGCGATGCTTCTGGTGAACTACCGAAAGGATCAGCCGAGTCTCGACCGGGCCAAGTCCCTGGCAGCGCGTTTTTCCGCCTCCGCCAACGGCGAGCTGTTGGATACGTACGGCTGGGTGCTCTACAAGCGCGGCGAGAGTCCCGCCGCGGTCGCGGCGCTTCAGCAGGCGTTGCTCAAGACGCCTGATTCACCCGTCTCGCTATACCACTTGGGAATGGCACAGGCCGCTGCCGGGCAGCACGACGCGGCGCGCGACAACCTGACGCGTTCCCTCAAGTCCGGCAAAAATTTCGCCGGCATGGCGGAGGCGAAAGCGACGCTCGATGAACTGGCGAAGCTTCCGTCATCGGGTCCTTCAGCCCCGAAATCATGATGACCCGGCAGACCGTCCCACACCGGTTCCTGCGGCCCCTGAATCATGAACCGGCAGATCACAGCGGAACCCCCGTGCGCCGCCGGCTACGACGAGCGTTGCTGATGACCGGGGCCGCCGCCGCACTGCTGGCGGGCGCGGCACAGGCCGACGTGTTGCTGGACAAGACCAGCGTGGTCGGATTGCCGGGCGTCGCAGCGCCGGTTGAATATTCCTTCGCTGCCACGAGTGCGCAGGCGCTGACGCTGACGTTGACCGATTTACAGGCGCCGGCCGCATTCACCGCGCTGCAGATCGCCGTCACGTTGGGCGATGTCCTGATCGGCTCGACGAGCGTGGATTCGGCGACCCACACCGGCAAACTGGCCATCCCCGCCGCCGCCGGCAACTACACGTTGCACGTGATCGGCACGCCGGCGGCGTCGGAAGGATTCGGCAGTTTTGGCGTTTGTGTGGCCCCGGCCACGAGCCCCACGAGCTGCGTGGCGGCTTATTCCTTTTCCGGCAATCTTCAGACTCCCTCCACCGCCTCGTCTTCCGGGACGTCCGAGTTGAACACGAACTTCACCTCGACGACGGCAGGCACCTATACCGTGACCGTGACCGACGATTCATTTCCGGTTGCGCTGCAGTCCATCGGCGGCGGGGTTTCACAAGGCAGCACGCCCGTCGGCAGCGTGGCCGCGGGAACCACCCAGCTCACGCTGCTTGCCGGCACCAACTACCAGTTGCTGCTCGCGGCAATCGCCGACGCCACCGTGCAAGCGGGACTCTACGGCGTACGCATCACCGATCCCTCGGGAGCCGCGGTGTTCGACCGGACTTTGCCGGTTGGAAAAATGGGCGCGTCCTCCATCGTTCAGAATCCCTCGGCCCAGCCCTTGAGCTTGAGTTTGACCGATTATGCCTATCCGGCCGCCCTCGCCACGGTCGGTGTCGCCGTGACCCGCGGATCGACCTCCCTGGCGGAGCTCACGGCGCCGGGAACCGCCGGCAATTTCGCCGCGCCGTCCGGCGGTCTGGAGCTTTGGAAGTATGCGGCCGCCGGCGCGCAACCCGGTGTTTACAGCGTCAATCTTTATCCCGTGCAGTCGGGCTCCGCGGCCAGCCTGTACTCGACCACACAGGTCGTCAATCCGGCCGGCGTGGCGGCCACGCGTTATGCGTTCATCGCGACTCTGCCTGCAGCCGGTACCTATGATCTCGTGGTCAATGACTTCGAGTTTCCGTCGACTTTCCAATCGATCAGCGCAACCGTCGCGCAGAATGGAATCGTGCTGCCGCAGACCTCCGCCGGCGCCTTCACCGCGGTCCAAGGGACGGCGGTCGTGCTGGTCACGGCCACGCCGCCGCAGACAGGCAGCGGAATTTTCGGTGTCACCGTACAGACCAGCGGCGCGGCTCCACAGATCCTGCTCGATCAAACGCAGGCCGTCGGCGGTGTATTCGACAGCCAAAGCATCGACGTGGGCATTTCCGGCGGCTTCGATGTGACGCTGACCGATCTGGGTTTTCCGGCGCCTTTCACCAGCTTGGCAATCCTCATGTCGCAGGGCAGCCAGGAGTTGGGGGAGATCTATGGCGGCGGCACGTTTCATTTCTCCGCAACGCCGGGAAACTATGTACTGACCTTCGTGGCGACGCCCGCCGTGCAGAATTACGGCCTGTATTCGGTGCGCGTGGCCTCGTCGGCGCCGACCGTGACATTCACGTCTAACGTCACGTCGGTTGCCTCGGGCCAACCGGCGCAACTCACGTGGAGTTCCCAGAACGCGACCAGCTGTACTGCGAGCGGCAGCACCGGCTGGGTGGGCAATGAGCCGACCAGCGGAAGCACCGCAGTGGTGATCAGCTCGAAGGTCACGTTGACCCTGACGTGCACCGGCCCCGGAGGTTCCGCGGCGGAATCGGTTACGGTGGCAGCCGCCCCCGCGGCAGGAAAATCGGGCGGTGGCGGATTGGATTTCTGGTCGTTGGCCGCGCTCGGCCTCTGGGCGCTGGTGCGGCGAACCGGCGCGTGGCGAGTGCGCCAATGATCGCGACGAATTGCGCAGCCGCTAGTTGATCGCGAAGTGCGCGTCGAGCGGCCGCCGTCTCCACAGCCAAACGCCGAGCCCAAAGGCGGATGCCAGCAGCGGCAGGGCGCCCGGTAACGGTACCGGCGTAAATGTGACGCTGCCGCCGTAGCCGCCGCTCGGCGGACTGCCCAACACTTCGCCGCGAATCTGCAGATCGTACGTGCCGGGTCCAAACGTCGTGCCGTTCAAGTTGACCGTATTGACGCCCGCCACCGCGGTGTTGCCGGTCCAATTGTCGATCAGAGTACCGCTGGCCGGGGCACCTAAGTTGTTCGCGGCATCGAATGTCCCGCTCACACCGATGATCCGTCCCTGCAAATCGCTGATTCCCGCGAATTGCGTACTGAAGGAGATCAATGCCGATTGGATGGTGGAGCCGGACGCGCCGACGGTGAACACATAATCGTCGTAGAAATTCCAGGGCCCGCCGCTTCCAGTCGCGAGGCTGCCGGGAAAATCGGCGGCGATGGGGGCGCCGTTGTACGCATTGCTGATGCCAAACGACACCGTGGGCGTGATGGTTCCATTCGCGGGATTGACAGCGGCGACCAAGACCGAGCTTCCGCTGTAGGTCACCTCATCGGTGAGCGTAAATGTCGAGGCGGCTGCCGGATTGACCATCGCCACCAAAGCGATCGCCGACAATGCAAAAGAGCAGGTTGAGGTGCGCATCGGCCGAAAAGGCTACCAGGATTATGTTGCATGGAAATTACGCGGCCGCCGCGGCCAGATGGTCTCGCGACTGTCTGTATATTGTCACATTGGCGGCGCAGGATCGGACCCAAGACAGGCTTGGAGAGAGAAACCCATGAGTGTTCGAGATGCCGATCCGCTGATGAGCGATTTGGAACTGGACCTTGAGATGGAAATCGACGACCGCGCACCTCCCGCCGTGGCTGCGCAAACCAACGCCTTGATCGAGCGGTTTCTGCGGGCGCCGGAGGCGGAGGATTTGGAGCGTCGGTGGTTCGCCGCGATGGCGGCGGTCGAAAGCCTCAAAGACGAGTGCAACGCACGGCGGAGAACCAGCCCGCTTGCCCACAAGACGTTGCGGCGGGAATCCGTGCAGCTTGCCCAGCTCGAGGCAGTGCGCGATGCCCTCGGCGCAAGACTGGTTTCCTTGCATTCCTCGGCGGCTCACGCGCGCTGATAGTCAAAAACAGATTCTCAGTGCAGTCCGCGACAGACCGCGTTGTCCGCATTCCTGTGCGGTTCTCGTGAGCTGATTGCCCGTTGTAAACCTAGCCTCGCCGTCGGTCGTTGGACGGGTGTGCCGGTTGCGACGTACTCTCGGCTTCATGAAATGCGTGTATCACCCGTCGTACCAGGTGGCGCTGCCGCCCGGTCACCCCTTTCCCATGAGCAAGTATTCCTTGCTCAAGGAGCAACTCGTCGCGGAGCGGCTATTGTCGGCAGAAGATTTTCTGGAGCCGGAGCTGCCGGATACCGCCACGCTGGCGCTGGTGCATACCTCGGACTATCTCGCCAAGCTCGAGTCTTCCGGGCTGTCCGCGGCGGAGCAGCGACGGCTCGGTTTGCCGTGGTCGGAGGCGCTGTGGTTGCGATCGCGCCTGGCCTCCGCCGGCACCTTGCTGGCGGCGCGCGTGGCGCTCGCCGAGGGGCTGTCCGCCAACATCGCCGGCGGCACCCACCATGCGTTCGCCGATCATGGCGAGGGCTTTTGCGTGCTCAACGACGTTGCGATCGCGGTGCGCCGGTTGCAGGTGGAGGGCGCCATCGGGCGGGCCGCGATCATCGACCTCGACGTGCATCAGGGCAACGGCACCGCCGCGATATTCGAGGACGAGTCTGCGGTGTTCACGTTTTCGATGCATGGCGAGCGCAACTATCCGTCGGCGAAGATGCGATCCGATCTGGACGTGCCACTCAAGGATGGCACGGGTGACTCCGAATATCTCGATGCTCTGGCTCAGCATCTGCCGGCGGTGCTCGATGCCGCCGGCGCCGATATCGCATTCTATCTGGCGGGTGTGGACGTGGCCGCCGGCGACCGCTACGGCAAACTCGCTCTCACGGAAGAGGGCATCAGGCGCCGCGATCGATACGTGATCGAAACACTGCGCAGCCGCGGCGTGCCGCTGGTGATCGTGCCGGCCGGAGGATACGCGGCGACGCGAGCGCGTACGGCGCTGCTGCACGCCCACGCATTTCGCGAGTCGGTGGCGTACCAACGCAAGACAAACGCGTCGTGAGCGTCACGGACGAAATATCAGGCAGAGCACGGGCCGCCAGTCGCGGCGGCCCGGTGCGCAAAGTCAGGCTGCCGACATCAACCCTTTGAGCTTGTTGATGGCATTCGACTCGACCTGGCGCACACGCTCCGCGGAGATGCCATATTCATCCGCCAGTTCGTGCAGCGTGGCCTTGTCATCGGTCATCCAACGCCGCTTCAATATGCTGCGGCTGCGCTCATCGAGTTTCTCGAGCGCTATGCTGAGTCGCTCGGTCGAATCCTCTTCCCATTCCTCGTTCTCGACCGCGATCGCGGGGTCGGCGTTGCTCGCCGGCAGGTACATCGCCGGGGAATAAGCCTCTTCCTCGTCGCTGTCGGGAGTCGGATCGAACGACATGTCGCGCGCCGAGAGGCGTTGTTCCATTTCGCGCACGTCGGCCACGTCCACACCCAGGTCGCGGGCAACCGCCGCGGTCTCGGTCTCGGACAGCCAGGTCAGGTTCTTCTTCATCTTGCGCAGATTGAAGAACAGCTTGCGTTGCGATTTGGTGGTGGCGACCTTCACCAGGCGCCAGTTGCGCAACACATACTCGTGAATCTCGGCGCGGATCCAATGCACCGCGAATGACACCAGGCGTACGCCCACCGCGGGGTCGAAGCGTTTCACGGCCTTCATCAAGCCGACATTACCCTCTTGCACCAGATCGCCCATGGGCAAGCCATAGCCCAGGTATCCGCGTGCAATGTGCACGACGAATCGCAGGTGCGAGAGCACCAACTGGCGGGCAGCATCCAAGTCGGCCTCGGAGCGGAAGCGAACCGCCAGCGCGACTTCGTCTTCCTTCGAGAGAACCGGAATCTGAGATACGCGGTCTATATAGGAGTCCAAGCTCCCGACCGGTCCCGCAAATACCAAACCGCTCGATTGTTTCGCGACTAAAGCAGTAGTCATTAGGTTAAACCTCCGAATCCAGTGCGGGTGCGATCATAGCACTCCCTGGTTTTGAGTGCTAATGTTACCGATAGTTCACATCCGTATAAGCTATTGAAAAATCGATCTAAGTGGGATCGCTCCGTCGGATATGCCGCGTCGCAGCAACCCAAGACCCCAGCCACGACAGAGCGATGGCCAGGAGCAGCGCGGCCGCGCCCGTTGCCGCTCTGAGTCCTTGCAGCTGAAACGGGCTGCCATAGAGTTTGGCGAGGCTCTCGACCGGCCTTGCGAGAAGCGCCGCGGCGGCATCCACCAGGATCAGCGCCAGCAAACCGCCGCCCAAGCCAAACCAGATGCCGCTGTACAGGAACGGCCGCCGCGCAAACCCGTCGCTGGCCCCGACCAGTTTCATGACTTCGATCTCCGCGCTGCGATTCAGGATGTCCAGGCGGATGGTGTTGCCCACGATGAGCACCACGCCCGCGCCGAGGAGTGCTGCGGTGATGAGCAATGCGCGCCTCAGTACATCCAGCACCGCACGCAGCCGTTTCACCCACTCGGTATCGAGTTGCACCGATTGAACGTCGGCCATCGCCGCGATCGCTGCCCTGAGCGATTCCGTGGCCTCCGGCGTGCTCGCCGATACCGCCGGCGTCACCACCAGGGTGTCGGGCAGCGGATTGTCGGTCAATGCATCGAGCGCCGTCCCGAAACCCGACGTGTTGCGGAACTCTGCGAGCGCCTGGTCGGCCGTAATGAGCCGTACCGCGGCGACATCGCCCCGCTGACGCAGCTGCCGGGCCAGATCCGCCGCGCGCCCGGCCGACGCGGCCTTGTCGATATAGACCGATAAATCGTAGGCGTCGTTCCAATAGTCGGCGGCGTCACGGAGGTTCGTCAGGCACAGGTCGAGGAGCAGCGGCAGCGCCAGAGCGATTCCGACCACTCCCATGGTCAGCAGCGCCGCAAAGGGTTGATGGACGATCCGGCCGAGCGATCCGACCAGCGTTTGCGCATGCCGGACGAAGTACGACTGCACGCTCACGCCGCCCACCGCTGTATATTTCTCCGACGCGCGCGCTCCGACACCGACGCGCGCGGCCGCCTTTCCGGCTGCCATTCCAGCCCCTGCGCCCGCTCCGACCGCCTCACGGTGCCGACCCTCACGGCGCCGGCACGCCCGGATCGGTGACGCGGCCGTCGCCGAGCACGATGCGCCGCGCGGCGAATGGCTCGATGACGTGCATATCGTGGGTGGCGACCACGACCGTCACCCCGACCTCGCTGAAGCGCTTGAAGAGCTTCATGACCTCGAGCGCCAGGTGCGGATCGAGGTTGCCGGTCGGTTCATCGGCGATGAGCAGGGCGGGTTTCGCCACCACCGCGCGGGCGATGCCGACGCGCTGCTGTTCGCCGGTGGACAGTTCCAGCGGACGAACGTTTTCCTTGCCGAGCAGGCCGACCTGATCGAGCGCGGCACGCACGCGCTTGTCGATCTCGCGTCGCGGCACCCCCGCGATGATCAGCGGCAGGGCGACGTTGTCCGCGACCGGCCGGTCGTGCAGCAGTTTGTGATCCTGGAACACCACCCCTAAGTTCCTGCGGAATTGCGGTATGCCGCGCGGCTTGATCACCGCGGTGCTTTTCCCGTCGATGAATACCTGGCCGCGCGTCGGGCGCTCGATGAGCGCGATCAATTTCAGGATGCTGCTCTTGCCGGCGCCCGAATGGCCGGTCAGAAAGGCGAGCTCGCCCTGCTCGATAGTGAACGACACGCCGGCGAGCGCCTCCCGGCCGTTGGCATAGCGCTTGTGGACTTGATCGAAACGGATCATTCCGTAGCGCTCAGGACTTGATCGAAACGGATCATTGCGCGGCGGGGGCGTCCGATTTCAACAACGCCGTGACGAAGTCCGCCGCATTGAAGACGCCGAAATCCTCCGTCTGTTCGCCGACGCCGACGAATCGGATGGGGATCTTCAAGCGTTGCGCGATGGCGAGCACCACGCCGCCCTTGGCCGTGCCGTCGAGCTTGGTCACGACCAGTCCCGTCACGCCCAGACCCTTGTTGAATTCCTCGGCCTGCGCCACGGCGTTCTGGCCGATCGTGCCGTCGAGCACCAGCAGCACCTCATGCGGGGCGCCGGCATCCTGGCGGGACAGCACGCGTTTTATCTTCTTGAGCTCGTCCATCAGGTGCGTCTGTGTATGCAGGCGCCCGGCCGTGTCGGCGATCAGCACGCCGATATTGCGCGCGCGCGCCGCCTGCAGAGCGTCGAAGATGACGGCCGCCGGATCCGCACCCCCTTGCTGGGCCACGATCGGCACCGCATTGCGCTCGGCCCACACCTGCAATTGCTCGCGCGCCGCCGCGCGGAAAGTGTCGCCGGCCGCGAGCATCACGCTGTGTCCTTCGGCCAGCAACCGGTGCGCCAATTTGCCGATGGTCGTGGTCTTGCCGGCACCGTTGATACCCACCACCAGAATGACGTACGGTCTGACCGCCGCGTCGATGGCGAGCGGCTTCTGCACGGGCCGCAGTATCTCCAGCATGGACGCGTGCAGGGCGTTGCGGAGAGCATCGACATCGTCGAGTTCCTTGGCTTTGACCCGCTTGCGAAGCTGCTCGAGAATCCGGCTCGCCGCCTCGACGCCCACGTCGGCGGTGATCAGCCGTGTCTCGAGATCATCCAAGATCTGCGCGTCGATCTTGCGTCCCGGGATCAATTCGGCGAGGTCGGTCGTGAGCCAGGCGGGACCCCGGTTCAGTTTGGCGCGCAGGCGGTCGAAAAACCCGCGCACCTTCGGGGCATCGGCTTCTTTGCTCATCCGCGTATGATACCGGGAGTGACTACTCGCAAGACGGAATCGAACGCCTCGGGCGGCCGCAACTCGGTGCGCATCATCGGCGGCGGATGGCGCGGCCGGCGGGTGAGTTTTCCGGATATTCCGGGGCTTCGGCCCACGCCCGACCGGGTGCGGGAAACGTTGTTCAACTGGCTGCAACACGACCTGGCGGGCGCGCGCTGCCTCGACTTGTTCGCCGGTTCCGGTGCGCTCGGACTCGAAGCCCTTTCGCGGGGAGCCCGGGAACTGGTGTTCGTCGAGCAAGCCGTGGCCGCCTCGCGCGCCCTGCAGGAGCAGCTCGCCCGCTTGGGGGCCGAGGGCAAGGCGCACGTGACGGAAATGGGCGCCGCCCGCTACTTGCGCTCCGTGCCGCTCGCCTTCGATATCGTGTTTCTGGACCCGCCTTTCGGGCAAAATGCCCTGGCCGAGTTTGTGCCGCTCCTGGATGTGGGCGGGTGGCTCCGGCCGGGAGCGCTGGTGTACCTGGAAAACGAAAAATCGGCCGGAGTCCCGCCTCTGCCGCCCCGTTGGCAACTTCTCAAATCGAAGTCGGCGGGCGAGGTGGGGTATCATCTGGCGCGCGCCAATGCGCGGGCCCAGGTCAATGCATAAAAGAACCGCCGTATACCCAGGCACATTCGATCCGCTCACCAACGGGCACACCGATTTGGTGCGCAGGGCGGCCAGTATTTTCGATCGCCTGGTGGTTGCGATAGCCGCCAATCCCAACAAGGCGCCGATGTTCAGCCTGGAACGGCGTGTCGACATGGCTCGCCGCGTGCTCGCCGACGTGCACAATGTCGAAGTGATGGGCTACGTCGGCCTCACGGTGGACTTTGCCCGGCAGAACGGCCTGTCGGTGATCGTGCGCGGCCTGCGCGCGGTGTCGGACTTCGAATTCGAATTTCAGCTGGCCAACATGAGCCGCCACCTCACGCCCGAGATCGAGTCCGTGTTCATGACGCCGCAGGAGCAATACACGTTTATCTCCTCCACGCTGGTGCGCGAGATCGCGGTGTTGGGCGGCAACGTATCCGAGTTCGTGCATCCGATCGTCGAGACCGAACTGAAACGGCACCGCAAGCTTTGACCGGCCATCTGGCGATGCTGCTGGCGATCGTTGCGCTGGCGTCGGTCGCGCGGGCCCGGCGCTTGCTCGCGCGGCGCTCTCTGGCAGCACTGCTCGCAATCGCTGTCTTGCCGGCCGCACACGCCGGCGACGCGGACGCCCGGAGCGCTGCCGGCGCGACAGCGGCGGCCCCCGCGCCCGCCGAGACCGCCGCCCGCGCGACGACGACGGTCGCGGTGCCCGGCCACCGCGCCGCGATCGCCAGTGCGTATCCGCTCGCGAGCCAGGCGGGAGAGGAGATTCTCGCGGCCGGCGGCAACGCGTTCGACGCGGCCGTGGCCGTGTCGGCGGCGCTCGCCGTGGTCGAACCCAGCAGTTCGGGTCTCGGCGGCGGCGGCTTTTATCTGCTGCACCGGATGTCCGACGGCTACGACACGATGCTGGATGCGCGCGAAAAGGCGCCGGGCGCCGCGACCCGCGACATGTACCTGGACAAGGCCGGCAATCCGATCGAGGACGCATCGGTCGCGGGCGCGCTGGCGTCCGGAATTCCGGGCGAGCCCGCGGCGTTCGACTACCTGGCGCGCAAATACGGCAAGCTCCCCTTGAAGCAGAGCCTGCAGCCCGCCATCCGCCTGGCGCGGGAAGGCTTTCCGCTCTACGCGCGTCTGCAGGGCGGCATCCAATACAAGCGCCAGGTGCTGCTGCGGTCCGCCGACGCCGCCAAGGCCTTCCTGCGCGCGGACGGCGGCGTTCCGGAACTCGGCGCGCTCATCAAGCAGCCGGAGTTGGCAAATACGCTACAGGCCCTGGCGGACCAGGGTGCGAAAGGGTTCTATGAGGGCGCGGTCGCCGCCAACCTGGTGGCCGGCGTGCGGGCGGACGGTGGGATCTGGACGCTGCAAGACCTGGCGGCCTATCGGGTGATCGAGCGCAAGCCGCTGGTCGGCGAGTACCACGGCGCCCGCATCGTGTCGGCATCGCCGCCCTCGTCGGGCGGCATCGCGGTGATCGACGCGCTGAACATCCTGTCCGGCTTCGATCTGCCGCGTTACGATTCCGCCACCCGCAAGCACCTGGTGATCGAATCCATGCGCCGCGCCTACCGCGACCGGGCGATTTACCTCGGCGATCCCGATTTCGTCACCATGCCGCTGGCCCAGCTCGCGAGCGTGGATTATGCGGCCGGTCAGCGCAGCAGCATCCGCACCGACAAAGCCATGCCGTCGAGCATGCTGCCGGGCATCGAGTCGGCGCCGGTGGGCATGCAAACGACGCATTTTTCGATCTTGGATGCGGCCGGCAATCGGGTCGCAGGCACGATCTCGATCAATTTATTCTTCGGCAGCGGCTACATGCCGCCGAAGACCGGGGTTCTGCTCAATGACACCATGGATGATTTTTCGGTCAAGCCCGGCACGCCGAACGAGTTCGGCCTGGTGGGTGCGGCTGCGAATGCCATCGCGCCCAACAAGCGCAGCCTCTCCAGCATGTCGCCGAGCTTCGTCGAAACGAAGCGCGGGCTGATGATCGTGGGCTCGCCGGGCGGCAGCTACATCATCAGCATGGTGTTGTTGGGCACGCTCAATTATCTGGATGGCATGAGCGCCGCGGACGTCGTCAAGTATCCGCGCTACCACCATCAGTACCTGCCCGACGAGGTCGAGTACGAGCAAGGCGCGCTCACGGATGCCGAAATCAAGGAGCTACAGGCCATGGGGCACACGCTGAAGCTCTCCGGCCGGCAGTGGGGCAACATGCAGGTGATCACCTGGGACTTTGCCAGCGGCAAAGTCGAGGCCGCCTCCGATCCGCGCGGCGAGGGCGTCGGCCTCGTGTATTGAGCGGGCCTGCGGCGGGCGGCCGCGCTTGGCGGAGCGCCGGTGGCCCCTGCACCTGAGCCGGCACCGGCGCGCGTGGTTGCCGATCGGCTGTGCGTACGCTGCGGGCTGCCGCGCTTGGCTCAACGCTGGCAGGTTCTGCACCAGTACGTGGAGCGCTGGCCCTGCGTGAACTGCTTGATCGGCGCCGCGCACACGCGGCAGGCGCATCCGGCGCGTTCGTAGACGAACAATTCCTGGCGGAAATATCCGGGCGCGCCCTCGGCGTTGACGTAGTCGCGCAGCGTGGTTCCTCCGATCTCGATCGCGGCGCGCAGCACCGCCTTGATGGCGCGCACCAGCGCGGCGGCCTCTTTGCGCGTGATCCGCCGCGCGGCGCGGCGCGGGCGGATGCGCGCGCGGAACAAGGCCTCGCTCGCGTAAATGTTGCCGACGCCGACCACGGCCTGGGAATTCATGATGAATTGCTTGATGGCGACGCTGCGCCTGCGGGTGACGCGATACAGGTACTCGGCATCGAACGCGTCGCTCAACGGCTCGGGCGCGAGCTTGGCGAGCAAGGGATGCAACGCAGGGTCGGTTCGAGTCCAATGCAGGCTGCCGAAGCGCCGCGGATCGTGAAACCGCAGGGTGCGGCCGCCTTCGAGCCGGATGTCCCAATGGTCATGCGTCTTGGGCGGTGAGCCGTCCTTCACCAGCCGCAGGCTTCCCGACATGCCGAGGTGCAGTATCAGCGTGCCGGCATCGAAGCGGATCAAAATGTACTTGGCACGCCGTTCCACGGCACGCACCGTGTCGCCCCGGATGGCGGACTCGAATCCGGCGGGAATCGGCCAGCGCAGGCGCCGCTGGCGCACCGTCACCTCGGTGACGCGCCGCTCGAGCAGCGCGGGCGCAATGCCTGCCCGGGTCGTCTCGACTTCTGGAAGTTCGGGCGTGAGACGGCTCGAAGTCGTTTACTTGATCTTCGACTCTTTGTACGCGACGTGCTTGCGCACGACCGGGTCGAATTTCTTGGTCTCGAGCTTGTCGGGGTGCAGGCGCTTGTTCTTGGTGGTGGTGTAGTAGTGCCCGGTGCCCGCCGAGGAAACCAATTTGATTTTGTCGCGCATTCGATCGCTCCTTAAACCTTGACGCCTTTGGCGCGCAGATCCGCCACCACCACATCCACGCCGCGCTTCTCGATGGTGCGCAAGCCGCGCGTGGACACGCGCAGGCTCAGGAACTTCTGTTCCGATTCGGACCAGAAACGGTGGGTATGGAGATTCGGCAAAAAACGCCGCCGCTTGCGGTTATTGGCGTGCGACACCGTATTGCCGGTTTTGGGGCCCTTGCCCGTGACTTGGCAGACTCGCGACATGGAAACCTTCGATTGAGAAATGGGCCAGCCGGTCTTTATACCAGGGAGTTCGCGGCAGGGCAATCTTGCCGATCGCGTCGCCCCGCGGGCGGCAAAAACCTCGTGTTCGAGGGCACCGAGCTTCATGTGCAGGAAACTCTCGGGTACGGTTTGGGGCCGATAGGACCGGCGCTCAAATGAGTCCACGTTCGGCGAGCGACACGCTGGTGCCGTCGCCGATGATGATGTGATCGAGCAAACGGATGTCGACGAGCGCCAGCGCTTCCCTGACGCGCTGCGTGATCAATTCGTCGGCTTGACTCGGCTCGGCGATTCCCGAGGGGTGATTGTGCGCGATGATGACGGCGGCTGAATTCCGCTGCAGCGCCAGTTTGACGATTTCCCGCGGATGGACGCTCGCGCCGTCGATGGTGCCGCGGAACAATTCCTGGAATTGAATCAGTCGATGGCGCTTGTCCAGATACAGACAGCAAAACATTTCGTGCTCGAGGTCGCGCAATTGCGCGGAGAGAAAATCCCGGGTCGCCCGTGGGCTCGCGAGCGACGGGCCGGCGCGCAGCGTCTCCGACAGCTGTCTTCGGGCGATCTCCACCGCCGCCTGCAATTCGGCGAACCGGGTCAATCCCAGCCCGCGCTCGGCGCAGAATCTCTGCCTGTCGGCGGCGATCAGCTTGCGCAGCGAATGGAAGTTCTTGAGCACGTCGCGCGCGAGGTCGAGCGCCGAATGGCCGCGCGTGCCGGTGCGCAGCCAGATGGCCAGCAACTCCGCATCGGACAATGCGGCCGCACCCTTTTCGAGCAGTTTCTCGCGCGGCCGCTCATCGCTCGGCCAATCCCTGATTGCCATGGCACGCAGCATGACGCGGCCGCGAACGACGCTCCAGCCGCATTTCGTGGGCGTGCGGTCAGTTACGGGGCTGTGCTCGGACCTTTCGTACTGCGCCCGGATGCGATGATCCGAGCTTGCCGTGCCGGGGGGCGGGTACCCCGTTGTCTGAGGCTGAGAGAAAAGGTGAGGTGAGGCTTGCGGCCCAATGTCAGTTGTGTCCCGAACTGCCGAAACCGCCCGCGCCGCGCGCGGTAGCGGAGAATTCTTCCACTACATCGAAGCCGACTTGCACCACCGGTACGAACACCATCTGCGCGATGCGATCGCCGGGATTGATGACGAACGGCGCGGTTCCGCGATTCCAGGCCGACACCATCAGCGGTCCCTGGTAGTCGGAGTCGATCAGCCCGACCAGGTTGCCGAGCACGATGCCGCTTTTGTGGCCAAGTCCGGAGCGCGGCAGCAGCACAGCGGCAAGGTCCGGATCCGCGATGTATATCGATACGCCGGTGGGAATGAGTTCTGCTGCGCCCGCGGCGAGGCTTCGCGGGGCATCGATGCAGGCCCGCAGATCCATGCCGGCCGACCCTATGGTGGCGTGCTGCGGCAGCGGAAAGTCCCGGCCGATGCGCGGATCCAGGATCCGCAGCTGGACTCTGCGCCGCACTGTCGTCAACGCCTCGTGCGACGCGCCCGCAGCCGTTCGCGGGGCAGGGCGACCGCGCCGCGGCGCTTGCGCGACCCGCGCCGCGGCGCACCGTCAGGCGGTGGCAGGCGGCTCGCGATCAGGGCGACGAGTTGGCGGGCCACATCGATCTTCGGTCCGCGCGCCACGTCGATCTTGCCGCCCGGCCATAGGACGGTGAGCGCGTTTTCGTCGCAATCGAAGGCGATGCCTTCGCCGACGTGATTGGCGGCGATCATGTCGAGTTTCTTGCGCTTGAGTTTCTTGCGCGCGTTTTCTTCCACGTCGTTGGTCTCGGCGGCGAATCCCACGACGAAGGGACGCTTGGCCATGTCCGCGACCGACTTGACGATGTCGGGCGCGGGCTCGAGATCGAGTTTGACCGACAAACCTTGCTTCTTGATCTTCTGCTTGGCGACAGTGACGGGCTGAAAATCGGCAACGGCGGCGGCGGCAATGAAGACATCGGCATCCGCGATCTGACGATGCACCGCGGCGTACATGTCGCGCGCACTCTCGACATTGATTCGGGTGATCCCCGGGGGGGTGGCTAGGTGCACCGGCCCGGTCACCATCGTGACGTGCGCTCCGGCCTCGCGGGCTGCGGCGGCCACGGCAAATCCCATTTTGCCGGAACTGCGGTTGGTGAGATAACGCACCGGATCGAGGCGCTCGCGGGTCGGGCCGGCGGTGATCAACACGTTGAGCCCCGCCAGCAATCCGGCATTCACCGGGGGCTCGAGCAGGCTTTCCGCAAGCCGCACGGGTTCCCACATCCGACCCGCGCCGACCTCGCCGCATGCCTGGTTCCCGGAATCCGGGCCGAGGACACGCACGCCGCGCGAAATCAACACTTCGACGTTGGCTCGCGTTGCCTTGTTCGCCCACATGACGCGGTTCATCGCCGGTGCGAGCACGATCGGAGCTTCAGTCGCGAGGCATAGCGTCGCCAGCAGATCGTCGGCGCGACCGCCGGCCAGGCGAGCGATGAAATCGGCGCTGGCCGGCGCAATCAGCACCAGCTGCGCCCAGCGCGCGAGTTCAATGTGGCCCATGGCGGCCTCGGCCGCGTCGTCCCACAGATCGCTTCGGGTGGGCCGCCCCGACACCGCCTGAAAACTCATAGGAGAGACGAATCTCTGCGCAGCGCCCGTCATCACGACTTGCACGTCGGCGCCCCGTTCAATCAGGCGACGCACCAAATCCGGACTTTTGTAAGCGGCGATGCCGCCCGTGACGCCGAGTAAAATTCGAGTTTTCGGGGTCAATTGATGCCTTTCAATGGATGCCCTTCAACGGATGCCCCTGAATCGATGACCTTCAACCATGCCTTTCAATCGACGCCCCTCAGCGACGCCCTTCAATGAATGCCTTTTAGTTCCTTGAATCGCGCAATGTCGCTCTCGAATTGCTTGCTCGTCGTCGCTTCCTCGCCGCGCTTCTCGCGAAGGTTTTCCTCTTGCGTGTGGATATCATTCCCGAGACGCACCAGGTCCTCGGCGATTTGATCCGGCATCGGCGGGGCGCCAGGGTCGCCATTATAGGGCTTGAAATGCATGCTGGTGGCGCGCAATTTTCGCAGTTTCCCGTTCAGCACCTCGAGGAATTGCGAGGTGACCTTGATCTGATCGGAGAGCAGCGCCACGCGCTGATCGCGCAACCGCTCGATTTCCGACACGGAAGCATAGGTATTCAGCAGGTTGCTGTCGCGATTGCGGCTTTGTTCGGCTTCGACCCGCCTCTGTTCTTCAGCGGCCACTTCCTCCTGGCTCTTCTGGGCCTCGAAGCGGTTGATCTCGACGCCCTGGGAGTTGATGACATGCTGTTCCTGCGCCGCGTATTCCGGTGGAATGTGGTCGCCGTAGTGCGTAATGCCCTGCTCGTCCACCCATTTGTACATGGAGCGACCGTTCGCACCGGCCGCCGCCACCCCCGCTAGGGCGAGCATCGTCACGGTGCATCGCAACCAGGCAAAGTTCTTCAAGCGCAGGCCCTCTCACGAAAGAGGCGCCATTGTGAGCGGAGAAATGCGGGTTTTCCATGGCCTGTTCCTCAATCTGGCAGTCCGTAGCGCTCCCGGTAGCTTTGCATGCGGCCCAGCTCCTCGGGCTGCCCCTGGAGCGAGACATGGCGCATCAAATCGGCCAGCGTGACGACGGCGACCACCGGTATTCCGAACTGTTTTCGGACCTCTTGGACCGCCGACAGGCTGCTGTTCGGAGCCCTTTCCTGGCGATCCAAGGCGAGCAGCACGCCCGCCGGCCGCGCGCCGGCGGCCGAGATGAGGTCGATGGATTCGCGAATCGCGGTGCCCGCCGTGATGACATCGTCCACGATCAACACTTCGCCCTGCAGGGGGCTGCCCACGATGTTTCCGCCTTCGCCGTGGTCCTTGGCTTCCTTGCGGTTGAACGCAAAGGGCAGGTCGCGGCCGGCATGCTCCGCGAGCGCCGCGGCCGTGACGGTCACCAACGGGATGCCTTTGTAGGCGGGTCCGAACAGCATGTCGAATTTGAGCCCGGAGGCCCCGATCGCCGCCGAGTACGCGCGGCCCACCGCGCCGATGGCGGCGCCGGTATTGAACAGCCCGGCATTGAAAAAGTAGGGACTATTGCGGCCGGATTTCAGCTCGAAGCTGCCGAATTTCAGGACTCCGAGCCGCACGCACCAGTCGATGAAATCACTTTGATATGCCAAGGTCATGGGGGCTGATATTATCGCGCGCCATGCGCACCGTCATGTCGACCGACCGACCCAAGCTTGCCCTTAAGCCGCATGTGGCAGCGCTGCCGAGCCAGCGCGAGCGGCGGAGACATCGGGTTGGACCCGGACATCGAGTAGGGTCCCGACATCGCGTAGGGTCCCGACGTCGCGTTTGGTCGAGCCATCGCGTTTGACTGAAACGGTCAAGCCGACCCTGTGGCAGGCCCTCGGCGACAAGCGCATGATGGCCGTGCTGCTGATGAGCTTTGCGTCCGGTCTGCCCTTCAACCTGACCGGCTTCACGGTGCAGGCGTGGCTGGCGTCGAGCGGCATCAGCATCAAGGCCATCGGCATCTTTTCCCTGGTGGCGCTGCCGCTCAACTTCAAGTTCTTCTGGGCCCCGCTGCTCGATCGCTACCTGCCGCCGTTCCTCGGCAGGCGCCGCGGCTGGATCGTGATCTTTCAAGCCAGTCTCACGGTGTGCATCGCCGTGATGGGTTTCTGCTCGCCCGACAAGGAACTGTACGTGCTCGGCACCCTCACCTTGTTCCTGGCTTTCCTCTCGGCGTCGCAGGACATCGTGATCGACGCGTATCGCGTGGACATCATTCCGCCGAGCGAACGGGCGCTCGCCGCAGCCATCACCGCATTCGGTTACCGCACGGCAGCCATGCTGGCCGGCGCGGCGCTGGTGTACATAGCGGCCAGCATCGGTTGGCAGCCGGCCTTCCTGGCCGTCGCTGCACTCATGGCGGCCACCATGCTTGCGACGGTCAATACGCCCGAACCGGTCTCACCCGGACACCCTCCGCGCACGCTGGCTGACGCGATCTGGCATCCGCTGCGCGCGCTGCTGCAACAAAAGGGTATGTGGGGCTTTCTCGCGCTCATTCTGCTCTACAAGGTGGGCGATGCACTGGCGCTCAGCCTGTACAGCACGTTCATGATCAAGGGCGTGGGCTTCTCACTGCATGAGCTCAGCATCGCCGGCAAATTGAACATGACCATCTCGACCATGATCGGGGTGAGCTTCGGCGGCTGGGTGTACATCCGCTGGGGAACGTTTCGCTCGCTGCTGATATTCGGCATCGGTCAGGCGCTGACCAATCTGCTGTACATGTGGCTGGCGCTGGCAGGCAGGAAGGTATGGCTGCTGGCGCTCGCAACCTGCCTGGACACCATGGTCGGCGGCATGGGTCAGGCGGCGTTCGTCGCATTCCTGATGTCGCTGTGCTCGGTGGACTTCAGCGCCACTCAATACGCGCTGTTGTCGGCCCTCGCGACCCTGCCGCGGAATCTGACGGGCGCGGTCGCAGGTGAGATCGTCCCGGTGATCGGCTGGGCGAAATTCTTCGTGGTGACCTGCTTGGTGGCGGTTCCGGGGCTCATTCTGCTGGTGCTGCTGCGCGGAGCCTTGAACGAACTATCGTCGCGCGACGCCGCGAAAGCGTAGCTCTGTCCGACGAGTGCCGATGCGGCCGTCACGACGGGCGATCCTCGCCGTCAAACGCTGAGGTCGGCGCGCCCACTTGCGCGGATCATGAGTCAGCGCGGCTCGCGGCGCACCGATCGATCGCGCGGTGTGGACCAGGCGCCGCGGGCGTTGTCCTCGAACTCGCGATGCAAATCTTCGGCTTCGACGTCCACCGCGCCCGACCAATCCTCCGGCGCATCCGCGGTGTCGATGAGGTCATCCAGCAGTTGCTCGTTCCAGGCATCGAATTCCACTTCGGTGACGGTCCCGTCGAAGAACTGAATCTCGATGGTCTGGTCTTGCTCATCGATCGCGACCACTTCGAAGAGCTCGTTGGTGGCGCCCCGATACCATTGCCCAACGATCGGCCTGACTGAGTTCATCGGCGTCTCCGTCTGCTATGCTGATTGCATTCAACTCCCAATGAGTCAAGCGCGCAACAGGTTATTTTTGCGCGCAGCAACATCCGCAGTGGCCGAACAGCTCGTCAAATTCTTCGTGGTGTTCTTCGTCGTGGTCGATCCGATATCGCTGGTTCCATTGTTTGCCGGGCTCACCCAGGGCGCGAGCGCCCGCTACAAGCGAAAAATGGCCGGTAAGGCTGCCGTGATCGCGCTCTGCATCTGTATGCTGTTTGCGCTGGTGGGCGCGAAATTTCTGCAGATCATGGGCATTTCCCTCAACGCTTTCCGGATCGCCGGAGGCACCCTGTTGTTTCTGATTGCGCTCGACATGGTTTCGGCGCGCACCTCCGGCACCCGCTCGACCACTTCAGAAAGAGAAGAAGCGAGAAGCCGCGAGGATATTTCGGTATTTCCGTTGGCCTTCCCCTTCATCGCAGGGCCCGGCGCGCTCGCCACCATCCTGCTCACCGCCGGCGAGGTCGGCACCCGGATATGGCGGTTCGCCGGTTTCCTGTGCGTGGTGGCGCTGGTGCTGGTCGTCTGCTGGATCCTGATGCTCGCGACGCCGCGTCTCATCAAGCTGCTCGGGGTGACCGGCGCGAATGTGGTGAGCCGGCTATCGGGCGTGATCCTTGCGGCCCTCGCCGTGCAGTTCATCATCGACGGCATTCGCGGCAGCTTTCTCCAAACCTAAGCCAGGGGCTGTTACGGAATGCCAGGGGCTGCTGTAGACCGCTACCGGCTGCCGGAGGGAAGCTTCACGTAGGCCAGATCCCAGACGCCGTGACCCAGGCGCGCACCGCGCCTTTCGAAGCGTGTCGGCGGCCGGAAATCCGCCCGCGCCACGTAGGTTCGATCCGCACTCAGCGAGACAAGCGCCGGATGGGCGTTGCACACCTGCAGCATCTGCTCGGCATACGCCTGCCAGTCCGTTGCCAGGCGCAACACGCCGTCGGTGCGCAGCGCCGCCGACAGCGAGTCGACGAACGGAGGATCGATCAAGCGGCGCTTGTGATGGCGTTTCTTGTGCCAAGGATCCGGAAAGAACACCAGGATCTCGTCGAAGCAACCGCCGGGCGGCAGCTGCTTGAGGACATCGACCGCGTCGTGGCAAATGACGCGCAGGTTTCGAATTCCCTCGCGCTCCGCGCGCAGCAGCAGCCGGCCGACTCCCGGCCGATGCACTTCGATGCCCAGGTAGTCGATGTGGGGATGGCTCGCCGCGAGACTGCCGATCACTTCACCCACGCCGAAGCCGATCTCGAGGCAGCGCCGCGCTGGCCGCCCGAACAGCCGCTCCAGGTCCAATGGAGCATCGCCCAGGTCGACTCCGTACGACGGCCACAGATCCTTGAGCGCGCGCTCCTGCGCCGGTGTCATGCGGCCGGCGCGCAACACGAAGCTCTGGATACGGCGCCGCGTCTGCATGGCCGCAAAGTGTGCCTGATATGATGCCTCGATGCGCCTCCGATTCCTCCATTGCGCCCTCGCGCCGGCGCTCGCGGTCTGGCTGTCGGGCTGTGTCGCCCTGCCGCTGCATGTGCAGAAGACGCGCACCCAGGCGCTGCCGAATCCGGAGTTGACGACGCTTGGCCGGCTGGCGGCGCGCGAGCAGCCGAACAAGAACCTCTCGGGCGTCCGCTTGCTGGCGTCGGGGGACGAGGCGCTCGCCGGTCTCATCGCCTTGGCCGACCACGCAGAACGCACCCTCGACATCCAGTACTACATCATTCATGAGGACGATTCGACCCGCTTGCTGCTGCAGCACGTGCGCCAGGCGGCGGACCGGGGCGTCCGGGTCCGCGTTCTGGTCGACGATCTCAATACCGCGGGCGAAGACCGCCGCTTCATGCATCTAGGCCAGCACGCGAATGTCGAGGTGAGGGTCTTCAATCCGTTTCCCGGCGGCCGATTCGCGACCTGGACTCGCTTCGTCGCATCGGCAAGCGATATGCGCCGCATCAATCACCGCATGCACAACAAGCTGTTCGTCGCCGACAATGCGCTCGCCATCACGGGCGGCCGCAACATCGGCGATCAATACTTCGCGCGCGACCAGCACAACAATTTCATCGATCTGGACGTGGTCGCGGCCGGCGCCATCGTGCCGCAGCTGTCCGCATCCTTCGACGCGTTCTGGAACAGCAAGTACGCCTATCCGATCGCCTCGGTGGCCTCGCCGGTGAGCAGCGATTCGGCGGTGGCGACGTCCGCGGCAGGCACGTCGTCGGCGACGCCGGCGGCAGCGACATCCGGGGCAGCGACATCCGGGGCAGCGACATCCGGGGCAGCAATGTCCGGGGCAGCGATGTCCGGGGCAGCGATGTCCGCGGCGGACGCCGCCTCGGAGACCAACTCGCTGGAGGCGCAACTCGATGCCGGCGGGCTGCAGCTCACGTGGGCGTCCGCCACCGTCCTCGCGGACCGCCCCGGCAAAATCACGAGCGAGACCGAGCCGGACCAAGAAATAACGATAGCCAATGACCTGGCGACGCTGATGCGATCCGCCACCCAGGAACTCCTGATCATTTCACCGTATTTCATCCCCGGCAACGACGGCATGGCCTTGTTTGCCAAGCTCGTCGATCGAGGCGTGCATATTCGGATACTCACCAACTCGCTGGCCGCCACCGATTCACCGTTGGTGGATACCGGCTATTCGCGCTACCGCGTGGCGCTGCTCAAGCTCGGCGTCGAGCTGTCCGAAGTGCGGCCCAAACTCGGCCAAAAACGCGCGCGCTTTCATCCCTTCCGAAGTTCCAACGCCAGCCTGCATGCCAAGGCGGTGGTCATCGACCAGAATACGGTGTTCATCGGATCGCTCAACATGGATGGGCGCTCGGCGCACTTCAACAGCGAACTCGGTCTCGTCATCCGCAGCGGTGAAATCGCCCGCCAGGTGACCGGTCTGCTCGACGACCTCAGCGCGGATGGCAGCTACAAATTGCAATTGGTCGATCATGGCAACCGCGTCGAATGGTCGAGCGGAGAACCGGGCTCCGAAAAGACATGGTTCACCGATCCTGAAACCACGCGCTGGCAGCGCTTCGTGCTGAAAATGCTGGCGCCGTTCGCACCCGAAGAACTGCTCTGAGGCCGGGAGAACCGCGGAGGCCGGATGACCGCTGCGGTGATGCCAGAAGAACTGCGGTGATGCCGGAAGAACTGCCGTGGTGCCGGCAGAACCAGGGTGAGGCCGGAAGAACTGCGGTGAGGCCGTAAGAAACCCCTCGATGCTGGCAGCACTGCAGATCAGGAAATCCGCAGCGTACCCAGGTACTCCTTGACCTTGCCGCGAAAGCCTTCGCTGCTGGTGACCGTCATGCCGCCGGCCAGCACCAGGATGAAATCGCCGCGCAGCGTGCGATTCACCTCCTTGACGTAGTTCATGTTGACCAGACAGGAGCGGCTGATGCGCAGCATGGGTTGCGAGCGCAGCGCAGCCTCCGCCTGTTGCAGCGTGCTGCGGGCGTGGAAACTGTCCTTGCCCACCCGGATCACCACATAGTTGCGGTCGGCCTCGATGAGTTCCACCTGCGCGGCCTCGAGCACGTGCAGGCGTCCGCCGAATTCGGCCAGCAGTCGCGGGCGCTCCTGACCGGGCGCCGCGGCGCCGCGTTCGAGTTGCGCCAGCAGCCCCGCGAGCAGCGCCTGGCGCTCGTCGACGCCGGACGTGGCATGCCGCGGACGCACGCGCTGCAGCGTTCTGCGAAAGCGTTCCTGATCGAACGGCTTGAGCAGGTAATCGACGGCGCTCACCTCGAACGCCTCGACGGCATATGTATCGTACGCCGTGACGAACACCAGCGACGGCAGATGCTGCGACTGCAGCGCGCGCGCGAGCTCGATGCCGTTCATCGGATCCATTTGTATGTCGAGGAACAGGATCTGCGGGCGATGCAGGTGAATGGCCGCGAGCGCGGCGCCGCCGTCGCCGAATTCCCCGACGACGCGCAAATCGCCCTCCGCCTCGCAAAACTCACGCAGCGTGCGCCGGCCGGCGTACTCGTCGTCGACGATGATCACGTCCATCATGCCTCGGCAAACTCTGGCGCGGCCCGGGACTCGCGCGTCGGCGAGTGATGAATGCAGGGCAACTCGATCTCGCTGCACCATTGGCCGCCCGCCGCCGCGGCGCTGAGGCGCGCACGACCTTCGAACTGCACGGCCAGGCGTTCACGCACGTTGTTGAGGCCGACGCCCTCCTCGCCGGCCAGCATGTTCGGCGCAATCGTATTGAATACCGACAGGGTCAGGACGTCCTCCGCGAGCGCCACGGCGACGCGCACGGTCACGGGTCCTTGATGCCCCGCGAGTCCGTGCACCACGGCATTTTCGACCAGCGGCTGCAGAATCAGACTCGGCACCCAGACAGCGGGGACTTCGGAGGCGGCGGGCAGTGCCACGGTGAGGCGGTCGGCGAAGCGCCGCTGCTGCAGCTCCAAGTACAGCCTGACGAATTGCAATTCGTCGCCGAGCTTGGAGAAGTCGCGTTCGCCGGCATTCAGCAGCCGGCGCAGCAAATCCGCGAGCTGCACCACCATGGATTGCGCGCCTTCGGGGTCCCATTCGATATGACCGCGAATCGTGTGCAGCAGGTTGAACAGGGTGTGCGGCGACAGTTGCATGCGCAATGCCGCGAGACGGGCGGAGTGCCATTCGCGCTGCACGGTCGCCAGGCGAAGTTCCGAATTGCGAAATCGCGTGTACAGAGCGAGTCCCGTGATCATTGCGAGTCCAAAGCCATAGGTCGGCAGAAAGCTCACGAAGCTGGCGGTCCACAAGGACAAAGCCGAGGGGTCGAACCAGCTATCGGAGATATTGATCCAGATTTCGGTGTGCATGGGCTTCTTGGGCATCTCATGCCATTCGCTGCCTCCGAGCGCCAGTTGCGAGATCAGCATGGCCGGATAGGCGATGGCCGCAAACACGGCGCCGAGCACCAATTGCAGCGGCAGCGCCACCACGAGCGGTCGCCACTGAATCCGCAGCGACGCCCAGAACGACACCAGCAAGATCGGCAGCAGCAACAGGTGCTGCAGCAGGCGCGCCTGCCACGAGGCGAACAGCGAGACGTTGGTGATGTGCGCTATGCCGACGCGCATGCTGTAGGCATAGAGGATGTTCGACAGCGCGACGAACACCCAGAACAAACAGGCGATGCCGAGGAACTGCCGCAGGCTCAAGCCTCCCGCGAATCGGGCGCTCGAGGGGTCCGCGGCGTTGGTTGCGATCATGCGGCAAGCCTAACGCAGATGCCGGCCGTTGCGGAGCCGTGGCCGGAAGGTGCGGGACGAAACCGTCAACGGAAGGGACGACCTCGATGGTCCGCCGCAGACGCGCCTGCCCGCCGGGGTGTCTCATGGGCGTGTTCGAAACACCCACCGAAGGAGATCAGCCATGAACCGTATCAGCCGGAATATCTTGATATTGCTCGGCGGCCTCGCCGGCCCGCTGGCGGCGGGCGCCGCCACCCCCGCAAGCGACGTGCCGAGCGTCGCCCTCAAGTACAGCGCGCAGAGCCTCGAATCCGACACAGGCGTGAACGAGCTGTATAGGCGTATCGTGCGCGCCGCCGAGCAGGTCTGCCCGGCGTCCTCGATTCACGACCTGAGTGCAATGCAGCGCGAAAAGGCGTGCCGCCGTGAGGCCGTTGCCAGGGCGATTCAGCAGGTCAACAACGCGCGTCTCGCGGCCCTATACGCCGCCCGCGCGAAAAGCGGCTGAGTGAGTGAAGGGTTCAGCGGGTACCTGCGCGAAGAGCGGCCGAGTGAGCGAGGTCAGCGACGCCTGTGCGAAAAGCGGCTGAGTGAGCGAGGTCAGCGGCCGGCCGCGGGATCGAGCGTCACGGTGCGATGCACCACCGTCACGTCGCCATCCTGCGAGCTGGTCGCAGTCGACGGACGCGCCTGCGCGAGCGCCGGCGAGCCCGCGAGCGAGTAGCTCTCGTCGAACACTTGCACCGCCAGCGGATGCTCTGAAGCGGCGTCGATGTGGAAGTCCACACCCGCCGGCGGCAGGGAGGCCAGGTCCAGTTCCGTTGCACCGCCGGTGAGTTTGCTCAAGCGGGTTCGCACCGGACCCGCCGCCGTGCTGAATTCGGCGTCCGTGACATCCGCATCGGCGGGAAAGATCACCCAGGCCGCCGGGGCGCCGCGCGGCGAGCGTAGATGCAGGGTCCATCGGCCGGCTGCTTGCGACACCAGGGACAATTGCGGGGCGGCCAGTTCCAGGATCGGCGCCGGCGCGTAAAACGCCCTGAGTGTGCTCCCGGGATAGGGAGGGTGCGGAATAGGATCGAAGCGTGCCGCCGCAGCCAGCGCCGGCGGAAGACGCGTCGCGCTGCACTGGGCCAGAATGTGCGCCTGACCGGCGTCGGCATCCAGCCAGTACTCGAGGTTCACCCGCTGAGGCCAGTCGGCGGAGTACGTCGGCAGGCTCAGCGTGATCAAGGCACCGCCCACCGCAATGACTCCGTTGAGCGCCATCACTGCCTGACGTGCGCGGCCGGTGGCGCGCGCCAGCAGCGGCAACAGCCCGATGCTTCCGACGCAAATCAGCAGTGTCGACACCGGCCATGCCAATCCGCCGAGCGCCATGTACAAGAATCGCAACAGGGGCAGTGCGACGGCGAACCTCACCCAGAGAGGAGCCAAGGCTGCGCCGTCCCTGCTCCAAGCCGGCGGCGCGCGCCCCCCCGCCGTCATGCAGGTGAACGGTAGGGCGGCGAGCGCGGCGGCGAGTGTCGGCAGCAACGCCAAGAAGCTGGCGCCCGGCACGAACACGGCGCTCGCGAGGCACAGACCCCCGGTGAACAGGCTCCCGGCGAGCCAGAATCCCCAGAATCCTGCGCGGCGAGCCAGCACCGCGGCGATGCCGCCCGCGGCCAGGAAGGCGATCGAGGCGGCCGCGCAGTGCAGGGGCACGGGCTGCGCTATCCAGGAGGCGCCGCCCAAGGGCGGCACCTTCCCCGAGGCGATTTCCGCGACGAGCAGTAGGGTGCCGAGCGCGCCGCCCGACAGCAGCACGCCGAACACGCCTGCGGCTCCCCACAGGATTTCGCGTCCGGTGACGACGCGCCGACGCAGCAGCACGAACGTCTCGGCGAGCAGCACCGCCGACGCGAGCAGTGCGGCCGGCACCGCGAATCCGGAGCGCCACGCGACGAGCGTACGCGAAAGGACATCCAGGAACACCGACTCCGTGGGTGTGGATTCGAGCACGGGAGCCTGGGCGAGTGCGGTGAACACCGCCAGCGCATTGTCGCCCTGATGCTGAATGCTCCCCGCGTCCGCATGCGCCACGTCGTCGAGGGGTGTGTGATAGCGTCCGACGTTGCCGATGAAGGCGAAATTGAAGCCTTGGTATCCCGCCGCCTTGAACAGCGTGAAGTCGGTGTCGTTCGGCAACAGCTTGTAGACCACGTAAAAAAGCGAGTTGGTCACAGGCCGGGCGACAGCCGCCGCGTACAGGTGCATCAGCCACGCATTCGCGCTGCCGGTCTCGAACATCAGGCTCAAGCCCGAGGTGCCGCGGGCCTCCAAATTGACCACCGCCTTGATGTGCCGCGACAAGGGATGCTCGCGCACGAACAATGCCGCACCGAGGAGGGCAGCCTCCTCGCCATCGGTCAGCAGTATCGCGATGGGATGACGCGTGCGCGGCCGCGTCGACAGAATGCGCGCAATCTCCAGCACCGCCGCGACGCCGGCACCGTCATCCGAGGCGCCGGGACCGGCCGGCACCGAATCGTAGTGCGCCGCCAGCAGGATGGTGCCCTCGAGCGGCTGATCGCCGGCCGACGCAGGGAGTCCGGCAATGATATTCACCGGGTTGCCGCACGCGCCATCGTTGCACGCGAAACCGGATTGCAGTTCGGTGGTGTATCCCAAGGCCTGCAGCCGCTCGACGATGGAATTGCGAAGTTGCGCGTCGGCGGCGCTGCCGATCGGGTGCGGTACGCCGTCGCCGACCAGCTGCCGCAGAATCGTCAGCGCGCGCCCGGCGGAGAACCTGTCGAGCGGCGCGTTCGCACCGAGCGGAACCGGCGCACGGTAGGCCGCCCAAATCGACGCCATCAACAGCGCGATGCCCGCGACAGCAAGCAGCAGTCCCCTATTACCTGTCTCCGCCATCGCGGAGCCCGTCTGACTAATGGGCGCCATCACGAGGACGACTCCCATCGAGCGGAATGATGCCGATGCGGGTCGACCGCAGTAGGCGCATCATGAGTCAGACAGGCTGCTAGCGCGCTTCAGTCGATTGCTCTGCCTCGTAGCGCTTGATGCCGCTCATGATCTCCGCGTGCGCCGCGTCGACGCCGGCCCAACCGATGACCTTCACCCACTTGCCCGGTTCGAGATCCTTGTAGTGCTCGAAGAAATGTTGAATCTGCCGCAGGCGAACCTCCGGCACGTCGGTGATCGATTTCCAGTACTCGAACAACGGGCAAATCTTGTCGATGGGCACGGCCAGCAGCTTGGCATCGCTGCCGGCTTCATCATCCATCTGCAGCACCCCGACCGCACGACAACGCACCACCACGCCGGGCAACAGTGGAAACGGCGTGTGCACCAACACATCGACCGGATCGTTGTCGGCGGCGATGGTCCGCGGCACATAGCCGTAATTGGCGGGATAGTGCATCGCCGTCATCATGAAGCGATCCACGAAAACCGCACCCGACGCCTTGTCGATCTCGTACTTGATCGGGTAGTTATTCATGGGAATCTCGACGATCACATTGAATTCGCGCGGGACGTCGTCGCCGGCGGTGACATCGGTGATACTCATCTGACGATCCTTCAATGAGCGGGGGCCGGAGCACCCAAACCCCTACTATAACCTCAAGGACGCGAGCGGGTGTCAGTCGATGGCGATCCCGCGGGGTCCGCTCCCCGCGGCAAACGGCGAGCCGCTGACGGCGGTCAGCACGCCGCTCGAGCTGTCGACGGCATAGACGGTGATGTCGGCCGAGCTGTAGTTGGCGACGTACGCGAAGGCCCCGGACGGATCGATGGCGAGACTGATCGGAAAGGTTCCCGACTTGGTCGGCGATCCCGACAAAGCCAGCGCGCCGCTGCTTTCGTTGATGGAGTATGCCGCGGCGTAATTTCTCGACGTGACGTCGGCCGCGTACAGGAAGCGGCCTTGCGGGTCGACGGCCAGGGATTCCGGACTGCTTCCGGTCCCCAACGGCGAGCCCGATACCAACGTCAGAGCGCCGGTGGATGAATTGACCGTATATTCGGAGATGCTGTCGTCGGTTTCATTGGCGACGTAGGCGAAAGTGTCCAGGGGATTGATGGCGATCGAGAGTGCGCCGACGGCCGATGCGAACGGCGACCCGGCAATTTCGCTCAATGACCCGGTGGTCGGATCGATGGCCAGCACCGACACGGTGCCGTCGGCAAAGTTGCCGACATAGAGGAAATTGCCGTTCGGATCGATCTTCAGCGCGGCCGGTTCCGCACCCACGGCGAACGGCGAATTGCTGATCTCGGTCAGAACACCCGACGCGGTGGTATAGGCCGACACGGTATTCGAGCCGAGATTCGCCACGTACACGAACTGATCGGTGGGATCCACGACCACCGCTTCGGGTTCGCTGCCGGTCGCGCCCGGTTCGCCCGCCGCGGTGAGCGCTCCGGTCGTGTTGTCGATGGAATACACGGCGACCGTGTTGGAGGTCTCGTTCACCACATAGAGAAACTCGGAGTTGGGATCCACGGTCAAGGCAGTGGGCTCGGTGCCCGACGAGGTGAAGGGCGAGCCGCTGACCTGCGTGAGGAAGCCCGTGCCGGCATCGATCAAATACGCGGATATGGTATTGGCCAGCTGATTGGCCACATAGGCAAAGCGACCGGCCTGCGTGCAGGACACGATGACGTGGGTGACAGCGGCCCGGTCGACGGTACCTGAGCCGTTGTGCACGGTGCAGGTCTGCGCTGGATTGGAGGGCTGGGTGGCGACCGTGACCGAGTACGCGTCGCCGTTTTTGACGCCGTCACTGAAGACAAACGTTCCGTTAGACGCCAGGCTCAGGGAATCGCCCTGGTTGTCCTCGAGCACGAGCCCCTGCCCCATGAGTCCGGTCAAGGTACCACCTATCGAATACTTGGCGCCGCAGCCCAGCATCACCGACCCAGCCGCTGCGATGGCGATCCACATCAGAGTTTTCAAATTTTTCACGGTTCACCCCTCACCTGCTGTTGCCGATAGGACACCGCTGGCTGGAAATCATTCCTTGGGAGCCCGGCTTTTGCGTCAAGAAGTGTTTAGCCACGCTGGAGCCGCGCCATAACGCAGCGCGCCTGGCTGCAACCGCGCGACCCGGCAACCACGCCACGGTGTAACAGCGACCGGCGGGATTCAACCCTGGATTCATTGTAAGCTCAACCGACACATCGGAGATCCTCAACATGCGCTATCACTTGCTGGGCCAGACCGGACTGTACGTCTCGGAATTGTGCTTGGGAACGATGACCTACGGCGCCTCTAAGGGCTTCTGGGAGAACATCGCCGGCCTGCAGCAGGACGCCGTGAACGAACAGGTGCGTTTCGCCGTCGATGCCGGGATCAACTTCATCGATACCGCCAACGTCTATTCGCTGGGCAAATCGGAGATGCTGCTCGGCGAGGCGCTGCGAACATTGCAGCTCCGCCGCGATGAACTCATCATCGCCACCAAGTGCACGGGGAGCATGGATGAAACGCCGAATGGTCGCGGACAATCGCGGCACCATATCTTCAATCAGGTCGACGCCAGCCTGAAGCGTTTGCAGCTCGATTACATCGATCTCTACCAATTGCACGGGTTCGACCCGCTGACGCCGTTCGAGGAATCGCTCGGGGCTCTCGACGATCTGGTGCGCTCGGGAAAAGTGCGCTACATCGGACTGTGCAACATGGCGGCCTGGCAAATCATGAAGTCCCTTGGAGTCTCGGAGCGCAAGGGCCTGGAGAAATTCGTGAGTGTGCAGGCCTACTACACCATCGCCGGACGAGATCTGGAGCGCGACATCGTGCCGCTGCTGCAGGACCAACAGCTGGGACTCATGGTCTGGAGTCCGCTCGCGGGCGGGCTGCTGAGCGGCAAGTTCAAGGACGCCGCCGACAAAGGTCCGAGCGGCGCGCGGCGCGCGACCTTCGATTTTCCGGTGGTGGACAAGCATCGCGCCTTCAAGTGCGTCGACGCCATGCGCCCGCTGGCGGAGCGACACCAGGTGTCCGTGGCGCAGATCGCGCTCGCATGGCTGCTGCACAAGCCCTTCGTCAGCACCGTGATCATCGGCGCCAAGACGATGGATCAGCTGCGCGACAACATCGCTTCGACCCGCGTCAGGCTGACGCCGGACGAGGTGAAGTCGCTCGACGAGGTGAGTCAGTTGCCGCCGGAATATCCCGCGTGGATGCTGGCGTTGCAAGGTCAACCACGCGCCAAGCCGCCGATCAAGGAATGACCGCGCCGTTGCCGCACCGCTGCCGTGTCGTTGTCACGCCGTGCCGTTGTCGCGCCGTGCCGTTGCCGCGCCGTTGTCGCGCCGTGCCGTTGCCGCGCCGCGCGGTTGCCGTGACGCTGCTGCGCCGCTGCTGTGACGCTGCCGTGCCGTGACGCTGCCGTGCCGTGACGCTGCCGTGCCGTGTCCTTGGCCGTGCCTCTGCCGTGACGCTGCCGGGCCGTGACGCTATCGTGCAGTGCCGTTGCCAATGTCGTCGAATCCCGACAGGTAAATATGATCGCCGACACTTGGTGTTGGACCAGAGACAAATGTGATCGACGACACCCGGTGAGTGAACCAAACAAGCTAGATTCGCTCGAAAACCTGGGAACGCGGCGTTGGCCCGAGCGAACTGTGAAATGCTGGCGGGAGCGAACTGTCAAATGCAACTCAAGCACTATGTGATCGCGGGCGGACTGTTGTTCGCGGAACTGGGCTGCCACATCGCCCATGCGGCGTTGGGCGAGCCGCAAGCCTCGGTGCAAGCGGACGTCGCGCAGATGCGCGGCGAGGTCGAAGTCTCCCGGACTCCGCTCTTCGACATGCACACGATCCAGCTGCCCTCCGGCACCCAGGTACGCGAATATGCAGCCACGGACGGGAAAGTGTTCGCGGTTGCCTGGAACGGGCCCACGGTGCCGAACCTGCGGCAGGCTCTCGGGCAATACTTCGATCGCTACGTAGCGGCGGCCAAGGCCAACCGTCCGGGTCGCCACCCCCTGCGGATCGCCGCAAGCGACCTCGTCGTGCACACGGGCGGCCACATGCGGGCCTTCTCGGGATTGGCCTACCTGCCGCAGGCCCTGCCCGAGGGCGTCACGCCGGGAGACCTGAAGTGACGGCGGGTGGCGTGCCAGCGCCCACGACGCCCCGCGCGTGGCGTTTGGCGTTGTCTGCGGCTTTCTGCCTGTCGGTATTTTCGTGCGGCGGCAGCGACGACAACTCGTTGACCGGCAGCGGCGGATCGGGCACCACCACGACCCCACCGGCTGCCGCGAACGTGGTCGCCGTCACGGTCGACTCGGGTCCCTCCGGGCTGCAGTACGCCGACGTCAACACGCTGTTCACCACGATCACCGTGTGTGTCCCCGGCAGCACCACGGACTGTCAGACGATCGACCACATTCAAGTCGACACGGGATCGTATGGGTTGCGCATCCTGTCCTCGGCGCTGACCATCAGCCTGCCGGTGCAGCAGGCGTCGAACGAAAACTCCCTGGCCGAATGCACGGTGTTCGTCGACGGCTACTACAGCTGGGGTCCGGTCGCTCTCGCGGATCTGCAGATAGCGGGGGAGACCGCGAGTTCGCTGCCGGTGCAAGTCGTCGGCAGCCCCAACTTCAGCAATGTTCCCGCCGATTGTTCCGGCACCGGCATGCCGCAAGACACCGTCGCGACATTTGGCGCCAATGGCATCCTGGGAATCGGCGTATTCGCCCATGACTGCGGCGACTGCGACAGTACCGTCGACAACGGCGTTTATTTCGCGTGCAGCTCGACGGAATGCCAGCCGACGGCCGTGCCGGTCGCGAATCAAGTGCCCAATCCGGTGACGTTCTTCGCCACCGACAACAAAGGGGTGATCATTCAGTTGCCGAGCGTCGCCGCGGCGGGTGCGTCCACCGTCTCGGGGTCGCTGATCTTCGGCATCGATTCGCAGTCGAATAATGCGTCCGGGAGTCAAACGGTCGTGACGGTCGACCCGGTCTACGGCGAATTTACGACGCAGTTCAACGGCCAATCCTACGACGCGAGCTTTCTGGATACCGGGTCGAACGGATACTTTTTCAACGACGGCTCCATTCCGCAATGCACGGACAGCAATTTCTCGGATTTCTATTGTCCGGCCAGTACGCTGGACCTCGATGCCACGCTGCTGGGACTGAACTCCGCCTCCGCGGCCGTGACTTTCAGCATCGCCAATGCCGAGACGCTCGGCTCGGACGCTGGGAGTTCGGTGGCGTTCTCGAATCTTGGAGGACCGTTCCCTGGAATGACGGCCAGCTTCGACTGGGGCTTGCCGTTCTACTACGGCCGCACGGTCTACACAGCAATCGAGGGCAAGACCACGTCCGCCGGAACGGGACCCTACGTGGCGTTCTGACTACCCAAGGGCGCGGCGGGAGGCTAGACTGGGAGTCTTGGAGAAGAACATGAAACGACGTCTGGGGGATCTCTCGGCGCTGGTCCTGGCGGTGTGCTGGCTCGCCGCCTGCAATGGTGATGAATTGGCGGGGGCGGCGGCGTTCACGATCGGCGGCACGCTCTCGGGGCTGGCATCCGGTCAACAGATCGTGCTCGCGAACGGCTCGGACTCTCTCACGTTGAGCGCCAACGGTACCTTCGCGTTCAGCATGACGGTGGCCAACGGCGGCAGCTACGCGGTCAGCATCACGACGCAGCCGACGGGACAGACATGCTCGGTCGCCAACGGGGCGGGTTCGAACGTCACGGCCGCGGTGACGACGATCGAGGTCCAATGCGGCGCGACGTCGCATTACGCCTACGTGGTCAACAACGGCGACAATACCGTGACGCAGTACACCATCGGCGCGACCGGTGAACTCGCGGTCATGAGCACGCCCACGGTGGCGACGGGTAGCTCCCCGCAATCGGTGACGGTCGACCCGACGAACCGCTACGTGTACGTCGCGAATTTCGCCGCCAACAGCGTGTCGCAGTACGCCATCGGTGCGGACGGCTCGCTCACGCCATTGTCTGTCGCCACGGTCGCGACGGGAACGGGACCGGTCGCGATCTCGATCGAGTCCACCGGATCCGATGTGTACGTGGTGAATACGACCGACAACAGCGTGTCGCAGTACACCATCGGCGCCGACGGTGCGTTGACGCCGAATACTCCCGCCATGGTGGCGACGGGCACCAAGCCGACGGCTCTGGCGATCGATCCGGCCGGCCCGTACGCTTATGCCATCAATTATTCCGACAATACGGTTTCACAGTACGGCTTCGGTACGGACGGCACGCTCACGGCGCTCACTCCGCAGACGTTGGCCTCCGGGACCGCACCCACCAGCATTGCCGTCGCGGCGTCCGGTCTCTACGTCTACGTGGCGGACAGCAAGGCCAACACCGTGTCGCAGTACACCATCGGCACCGACGGACTACTCGCCGCGCAAAGCGCGCCGACCGTCGCCACCGGCACCACGCCGATCGCGATCGCGGTGGATCCTTCGGGCACGAACGTTTACGTCGTCAACAACAATCTCGGCGGCGCAGGCACGATTTCCGAATATTCGATCGGCGCGAACGGTGCGCTCACGCTCAACGGCACGGTGGCGACCGGCAACAGTCCGTCTTGGATCGCCTTGGATTCCACCGGCGGCTATGCCTACGTGACGAACACCACCGACGGAACCGTGTCGCAATTTGCGGTCGGCGCGGGCGGGTTGTTGACGCCGCTCGGCGTGGCGACGGTGGCGGCCGGCACCCGGCCGGCCGCCATTGCGATCGCTAATTGACGGTCCGAATCGATTCTTCGATTTGCCGGCCCCGCCGAACCCAACTAGAATCGGCGGTGTGGCGGGCGTCGTATAATGGTAATACCCAAGCTTCCCAAGCTTGAGCCGTGGGTTCGATTCCCATCGCCCGCTCCACTTCAGCGTTGCCGGCCCTCGTGCAGTATTCGTCACGGCGGAAAATTCATCTTGCGCAGAAAGGCTGGCAAGCGCGGATCGGAGCGCAGCGATGCCAGTAGCGGATCGGTCTTGGTAGCCAACAGTCCATTGTCCTGCTGCCGATAGGCTCGCTCGAGCCATTCAAACGCGGTGTTCCGCTCACCCCGCCAAGCATAGACCTCCGCAATCTGATACGCCGCTTCGCGAGCATGGGTGGTGGTGAGCGCATCGAGAGTCTGCTTGGATGCCTTCGCATCGGCTAACGTGTGTGCTGCCATGGCGATGACGGAGTCCCTGAGAAAGTCGACGCTGATGGCATGGGCCGTGTCCATCGCGGCAAGCGCCTTGCCATCGAGCAGTTGTAAGGTCGCCAGATTGAAACCCGTCGTAGGATCGAGGCGGATCGCCTGCGCATGCCGGAACGCATCGTAGGCCGCTGCATAGTGACCCTGTGCCGTGAGCGTGAGCCCAAGACTGCCCCACGTCTCATTGGCCAGCGGATCTTGTTCGATGGCGGCCCGATAAGTAGCGACGGCCTCCTCCAGTCGGCCGACATGCGAAAGGTAATCAGCGTACAACTCAAGGATCAGACTGTTGGCGGGCTCAAGCGCCAGAGCCTGCTGGAAGTCTGCCGCCGCGCCGACCCAATCGAAGTATTGCGCCAGGCGTATGCTCCCCCGGTAGGCGTAGCCGACCGCCAATTGAGGGTCCAAGTCCAGCGCCCGCTGGACCGTCTGTTGCTCGGCGGATTTCGCGAGCTCATCACCATGGAAGTCGGACAGCCAATATTCCGACCACCCGAGGTGGGCGTATGCCTCGGCATAGCTCGGATCGAGGTGGATCGCCTTCTGGTAGGCCTCGACGGCTTGGAGCATAGCGCTTTCCGTAGCCTGGTTACGGAGTTGCCGGCCCAATAGGAAAGCATTATAGGCCTCCGGATTGGTGGTGCCGTGCGACGGCTTCGGCGTGGCGCCCGCCGCGAGCCGCGCCTTCAGCGCGGAGACCACTGCAGTCGCAATCTCATCCTGTATTGTGAATACGTCCTTAAACTCGCGATCAAACGTCTCAGACCATATCGGCTCTCCGGACTCCGCGCGGATCAACTGGGTCGAGACCCTGAGGTGGTCCCCCGCTCGGCGCACGCTACCTTCCAGGATGTGCGTCACCTTGAGCTTCGCGGCAATGGTCGCAATGTCATCGGACTTGCCCTTGAAGGAAAAGGAGGAGGTGCGGGCAATGACCTTAAGCCCCGGGGTGCGGCCGAGTTGTTCGATCAGCTCCTCGGCCAGGCCATCCGAGAAGTACTCCTGGTCCCGCCTCTCGCTCATGTCCGCGAATGGCAGGACTGCAATCGATTTCTTGCCGAGGGTGTCGATAGCCGCCACGGCATGCTGATGCGATGCGAACCGCTGGGTGACCAAATAGCCCAGAGACAGGGTGAGTAGACCGCCCACGATCCATGCGGCGGCACGATAGGTCAGCGGGAGCCGCCGGAAGGTTGCAGCGGCGAGAGAAGCTGAGGACTCCGATGAGCCGGGTGTCCGTGCAGCGTTTTTCGAAGCTGCCGCGGCGTCGGGCGAAAGCAGTCGATGCACATGGGTAACGAAGGCATCTTTGTCCGCACCAGCCGGCAGGCGCGTCCAGTGGACCTCGCGAAACTTCTCCGGTACCCGGGCCTGCACATCAGTGGTTTCGTCGATGACGACGGGCAGCAGGAAGGCCCGGTCCTCTGCCATGTCTAGCGTGCGGGCCACTGCAAGATTCCACTCGCGCCGGAAGTAGCCTTCCTCGCGCGATTGGGTGTTTGCGGAGATCAACGGCACGAACAGATAGCAGCCCTTGATCTGCCGACGAATCAACGCATCCCAGGCGTCCCCACCGCGCAGCTCGCTCTGGTCAAGCCACACCTCGATACCGGCGGCGCGCAGCGCATCGCTCAGTTGGTGGGCAGCTGGCGTATCCTGCGATGCATAGCTCAAGAACACCGACTTCCCTGAGTCGGTCATGGTGCACGTAGCTCGCAGAGTATTTCCTGGATCCCTATTCCGGTGCGCGCGTCCAATTCTGGGCTCTTCGATTGTGATCTGGCAGGTTACCTGAAGCTGCGAATGACCGCTTCAGCTCTGTGAATTTAAAACAGAGTTCAGCCTGGCCGCCGATCGCCACCGCGTATTCAGGGCGCTCTGTCGCTCGTTCCGATTGTTGGCATCGCCTGGCGTTGGCTGATATGACAGGGTTTTCACACAATAATCACACGCAGAACTCTGCGCGTTTGCAACATCATGATTTCAAGAGGTTGGTGCGCGCCAGCGGTATTTTCGATTCCCATCGCCCGCTCCACTTTTCAGTCATTGCCCGCCTTGGCCAGAATGATCTAGAGACGCATTTCCGCGGTGATCGCGTCGTAGGGCGCAGAAACGCCGCCGTTCTCGCGACGTAATAATCCAGACGCAGTCAACGTTTCGACATCCTCGTGAACGCGCTTGTAATCGCGACCAAGACGCTCGGCCAATGCTTTCACAGACGGCGCCGGAGTTTCATGGACCGCACGCAGCAGTTCGAGGCGCTTGTGAGATAGCGCGTTCAGCATTGCCGACAGATCGGGAAACGTCAGATGCCTCTCTCGTACTTTCTCCCCGTGCTCGAGTCGGTGCCATGCGTTCACGAAACGCCGACCCATCTCGTCCAAAGTTCCCACGTTGACTTTGACTCGCTTGTTCATCATTCACCCCGCAGGCGATGCACGTCGGCCAAGAAATCCGCCATCAAAAGCTCCACGGTCTTGAAGGCATACCGTTCCTGGCGATCCTCAATGTGTCGATAATCGCCCTTGCCTCGTTCATTGTCATAGCCGACGAGACGCGTACCATTTGCTCCGTAGAAAAGACTGTACTTGAGCTTATGAGCACTACCAACCAAGGGGCTCGCCACTACCCATATCCTCATTTCAACGATGGCGCCATCCGGCAATGCTTGCTTGTCATGGAATGCAAGTACTGTCTTCACATGGCATAACATGCTCATATGGCGTCAAACGCCATAATTTACGCGATTACTCAAATTTGCGGCTTGAGTGATCCTGAGGCCGCCGCTGCATCAACACGAGTGGCGTTCGCGACCGGCTCCCAATCGGCAAGGTCTTTCAGTAGCTGTTCGGCATGAGCGCGAATCGAGGAGACCGCGTCGGTGCCCAGTTGCAGACGCAGCGGGGTCTTATCGCTCCTGAGCGCAGCATCGATTGCAAGAGCCGCCTTCGCGGGATCCCCTTCCTGGGTGCCGTTCATTCCATGGGCGAAATCCCGAGTACCGCCGATCACGTCATGGTAGGCGTCCATCATAGGCATATGCCTCATGGCATCGGATGCAAAGCCGGTGCGGAAAGCGCCAGGCTCGACGATCATGACTTTGATACCAAATGCGGCGACTTCCGCTGCGAGCGCTTCCGACATCCCCTCGAGGGCAAACTTCGAGGCTGAATATGCACTGAAGCCCCCGAAGGACAACTGCCCGCCCAGACTGGAGATGTTCACGATGGCGCCGGCGCGCTGCGTGCGCATGGAAGGTAACACCGCCTTGGTGACATTGATGGCACCGAAGAAGTTGGTTTCCATCTGCGCACGTAGTTCTGAATCGGAAGTTTCCTCGAGGGCGCCGACGATGCCGTAACCGGCGTTGTTGATCAGTACATCCACTCGGCCGAAACGCTTTACTGCCGCTGCGACGGCCTGGTCAGCGTCGCCTGCTTTGGTGACGTCCAGTTTGTGGATCAACAGTTGACTCGACGAGGGTGCTTCGAGCTGGTCGAGCTTGGCGGGATTCCGGGCGGTGGCGACCACCTTGTAGCCCCGGGTCAAGGCGTATTGGGTAAAGGCCAGTCCAAATCCCGAGGAAGCGCCGGTGATGAACCAAGTTGGGGTCGTCATTGCATGTCTCCTGTTCTGTTGAGGACTCGGCCGAGTCATCCCGGCCATGGCGCTATCCTCTATTACCTCCGCGGAGTTGATAATCGACATTGAATCGAATGTATTATTCGATAAGATTCACGAATGGAGCGTGAAATCCTGTCGCATCTACCCGTCGTGGTTAGCGTCGCCAAGTTCGGAGGGTTTGCGGCGGCGGCGGCATCATTGAACATGAGTCCGTCGGCGGTCAGCCACGCGGTCAGGGCGGTCGAGGAGCGTCTGGGCGAACCACTGTTTGCACGGACTACACGCAGCGTGCGGTTGACTGAAGCCGGCGCGAGGTTTCTCGCGAGTATCGGGCCGGCGTTGGAAGACATCGACAAGGCCACCGAGAACCTGGCCGCGCGACGGGGCGAGATCACCGGCGTATTGCGGATCAACGCGCCTCGCGTTGCGGTCCTCATGGCCTTGGCGCCGATTCTCAAGAAACTCGCTTGGTCTCACCCGCGCTTGGTCGTCGAAACACACACCAACGATGGCTTCGTCGATATTGTGGCGGACGGGTTTGATGCCGGCATTCGCCTGGGCGAGGCAGTGCAGCAGGATATGGTGGCGGTCCGTCTCACCCCGCCATTCAAGGCGATCATGGTGG